>Ga0255765_1000973_pt1 | contig 37148 bp, 36 predicted proteins | sample 041ome_8_FD_179965 | JGI IMG/M metagenome (GOLD analysis project Ga0255765, IMG submission 179965) | Coastal salt marsh microbial communities from the Groves Creek Marsh, Skidaway Island, Georgia - 041407BS metaG (version 2) | ecosystem: Environmental > Aquatic > Marine > Intertidal zone > Salt...
TGCATTAATCATTGTATCCTCAAAGAAATCATCAATTGGCCCCGATAAATGAATAAGGTTTTCTAATAAGCTTTTATAGTTTTTCTTGTCAAGAAAGCTCTTATTTTGTTTACTAATAGATTGAATAATTTTGAAAAGGGCATGCTCACTTTTATTCTCAAATAAAGATTCATTGATGTTGCCATCTAATTTTTTTTCATATTTCTTTAATATGTTCAAAACCCTTTTATTGGATTGAGCAAGATTATTACTTAATTCAAATTGTTTAAATTGCTCTATTGCTTCAATTTTATTTATAACATCATTAATTAAAGCAGGTTTTTGCTCACAAACAGATTGGACCACTAAAGTTTCATATCCTTGTTCACGAATATAATTTTCCAGACGATCGTAAAAGAAATTAAATAGGCTTAATTTGTGATCTTTTTTATCTTCAGGAAAAAATGTATCAATGAGTTGATGAATATTAAGATCTATATTCTTATCAATCAGAATCCTGATGATAGATATTGCAGACCTTCTTAATGCATAAGGATCTTTCACGCCTGATGGTTTTTCACCAATAGAAAATAAGTCGAATAAACTAATCCATTTATCAGAGAGCGCCAATAATATGGATGTATCTCCTTGAGGAAGCTCATCACCAGAAAATTTTGGTTTGTAATGATCCTCTATGGCTTGGCAGAATTCGCTACTTAGCTTTTCCTCTAAACCATAGTATTTTCCCATAACGCCCTGAAGTTCGGGAAACTCTCCGACCATCAATGAGCTTAAGTCCGCCTTTGCGAAGAGTGCAAGTTTTTTACTGTCTGCATCTGAGTTAAGAGAGGTATGCTTTATGAGGTGATTAAAGACAAGGCTCACCTTTTCACATCTTTGCTCAATGCTCCCTAATTTTTGGTGATAGATAATATTTTTTAAATCAAGCGACATTTCCTGGAGTGATTTCTTTTTATCTTGAGCGTAAAAAAACTCGGCATCTGATAGGCGAGGATAGATCACCTTTTCATTTCCTTGAATAACAAATTTAGGCTCTTTTGGATCAATATTGGATATTAAAATAAACTGATTGGTTAGTTCATCATTTTTTAAAATGGGAAAATATTTTTGATTACTCTTCATCGATAAGATAAGACATTCTGATGGAATAGTCAGAAATTTTTGATCAAATGTTCCTATAAAAGCTTTAGGCTTTTCAATCAAGGTAGTGACCTCATCCAAAAGCTCTTCATCAATAGGACAACTAAAAGAGCTTCCCAAATTTTTTGTTAATTCTTCGATTTGTAAGCGAATGAGTTGTTTTCTTTTTTCAAAATTTGGAACAACATTTCCTTGGCTTTCAATTAATTTTTCATAATCTTCGGCGTTTTTAATTGTCAAAGTTTCTTTTGATGCAAACCTGTGCCCATGGACTTGGTTATTGGCTTGTAAGCCTAAAACATTAATATCAAGAATTTTATCACCATGCATACAAACAAGATTTACTGCTGGGCGAGCAAAGCTCACAGTTTTCCACCCATCATCAAGTTGATATGACATGGTTTTTTCAATAGGAAGTTGCTTGAGCATTATCGGTAGTTGATGTTGCATAAAGGTTTCAACTGTTTGCCCTTTATTTTGTTTTTTTGCATACAAAGTATCATCTTGAATTATAAAGTTCGTTAATGAATCTTTAAGCTCCAGGAGATCTAAGGCCTCCAGTTTCTTTAATAGAGGCTGAGAGGCATGATCATCTTGCCAACCCACGTTGATAGGCATTAATTTAACTTCCACAATCTCATCAGGGCTTTTGCTTAACACATTAGAAATTGTTAATCCTAATCTTCTGGGTGTTGAGTATATGATTAAATTCTCATTGGGGGCGACAAATTTATTGTCTGTGAGTGCTTGTTGAAGATTATTTGCTAAATATTCGGCCATATTTTTCTGTGATGAAGGAGGCAATTCCTCACAAAGTAACTCAAACAGAAGAGTTTGTTTAGAATCAGACATTAAGGCTCTCAATATTTTTTAATACCTCTTCGGCATGATGTTTATCGGCTAGCGGAAAACCTAGATCTGCTCGGCTATTTAAATAACTATTTGCTACAGAACGTGAGATATTTCTAATTTTGGCAATGTAGCCCGCTCGTTGAGTGACACTGATGACTCCTCGTGCATCGAGGAGGTTGAATGTGTGTGCAGCTTTTAAAACTTGTTCGTATGCAGGCAAGGCTAGCTTTTGTTCAACAAGATAACTTGCTTGTTGTTCATAATTTTCAAAAGCACGTTGAAGAAATTCAATATTACTGTGTTCAAAGTTATATGCGCTTTGCTCTTTTTCATTTTGCAAGAAAACATCTCGATAGGTTGTATTCTTATTCCATTGAAGGTCAAATACGTTATCAACTCCTTGGATATACATGGCAAGTCTTTCAAGACCATAGGTAATTTCTCCAGTGATGGGTTTACAAGAAATACCTCCGACTTGTTGAAAATATGTGAATTGAGTAATTTCCATCCCATTAAGCCAAACTTCCCATCCCAGTCCCCATGCACCTAGGGTAGGATTTTCCCAATTATCCTCTACGAGTCTTAAATCATTTTCATTCAGATTAAATCCAAGTGATTTGATGGAATCAATATAAAGATCAACAATATTATTTGGCGCTGGTTTTAAAACTACTTGGAATTGGTAGTAGTGCTGTAATCGGTTAGGATTTTCACCGTATCTTCCATCTTTCGGTCTTCGGCTCGGTTGAACATAAGCTGAACGCCATGGTTCTGGACCAATAGCCCTTAAGAAGGTTGCGGTATGGGATGTTCCTGCCCCAACTTCAAGATCATAGGGCTGAATAATCACACAATCCTGTTTAGCCCAAAATTGTTGTAAGTTAAAAATTAATTCTTGAAAGGTCATTTTCTCTTTTGTTGATTTTAAGGTTGTGATTTTACTTTCTTTTTCCTCTTCAATAAAGGGAAGCTTTTAAATTTATCGCATAAAGCAATCATTAAAAGAAATACGTATAAGGGGAAATATCCAAATTTGGAAAATACAGTAGGCATGGATTTTGGTACGACTTCAATCTCAAGAACATCTCGAGAGAAAGTGGGTAGGGAATTTATAATCTCTCCTTTATTATTAATGTAGGCTGTAACTCCGGTATTCGTTGCCCTGATAATGGGCCTATTAAATTCCATCGCCCTGGCTTGCGCAATCTGAATATGCTGATGTGCCGCGGGGCTTCTGTCATACCAGGCATCATTGGTAAGATTAATAAATAAATTTGCCTGAGGTAAAAATTCATCATAGGACGCCTTAAAGATATCCTCATAACAAATATTCAAACCAAGATAAAAATTATCATATGCAATAAATTCATTTTGAATTTTAGAGGGTGTTAAATTTGAAAATGGAATATTTAATATTTTTCTGTAAATAAAACCCAGATAATTGCTGAGTGGAAAATATTCTCCAAAGGGAACGAGGTGTTGTTTAAAGTAAAATTGGTCTTCTTTGTCATTTTTTATAACTGCACTATTTAGATAATTTCCATCAATTTCAAGAATGGAGCCAAGAATGATGGTCTTATTTGTTTTAATTTTTTCATTAATTCTTTGATGAAAATCACTGGGGTAGTTTGTATAAAGTAAAGGAATAGCAGTCTCTGGAAAAACAATGAGATCTCCTTTTGCAGAATCCAATAGGTCGAGATAGCTTTCAATTTGATGCATTACAGTATCTTCATTCCATTTTATATCTTGACTGACATTACCTTGAAGAAGAGATATTTTTAGTTTTGTTTCATTATCTGGCTGAGGCTGTGTTAAAGGGAGCATAAAATTCACTAAGATAATGATAATAATTCCAATAGCTGGAATAACTTTTTTATTTTTGCGCTCAATCACTTTAAAACTTAGAACAGAGATCAATAAAATAGTCATGGTGATGCCATGGCTTCCCATAATTGAGAAATATTGATTAATCAATGGATTGCTGACTTGAGAGAACCCAAGGGATAACCAAGGGAACCCCGTAAAGAGATATTCACGGATTATTTCTAACAGTGTTAAGAGAATAATTGCATGAGCAAAAGCATTTTTTTTGATTAATGCAAATGGAAGAAAAAAAAGACCTAAAAAGATATAAAACAGCAGGCATAAAGTTAGGGCGGAGAACCATGAGGCGCCCCCGTAATTTACTATACAAAAAATCAACCAATATAAGCCAATTGAAAAAAATGAAAATCCAAATAAAAAAGCATTTAGCCAAGGAGCATTTGTTTTTTTAAGAATAAAAAAAAGTGATGGAAAAATAATAAAAGGAATAATGAAGAAATTAAAAGGCTCAAAAGCGAGTACTAATAAACCTCCTAAAACAACTGCGGGCAAAAAGCTAAAGATTCGATTCATGCCCTTATTCTATAATCAAAGTGAAACGAAACTAAAAGATTTTTTCAGGCCTCTTGATATCGTACTTTTGACCTTCCACTCGATCAATATCCTCCATATTGGAATTTAGGAAAACAACTGATTCAATATAACCATCGACGATATCAATTTCAGTGATAGGGTAATACTTTCCATTGAAATCAGTGTTGATATTTTCGTAATACCATGATGAAGCGATAACCTCTTTTGAAGATTCAAGGGTAATGTTGACAATTTTTTTTGGCTCACCAAGAATCTTTTCAACCTCATCGGGAGTGAGCAAACCTATGGTGTCAACAAATTCAATTTCATTTACAGGAAGTGAATCGATGATAGGTGCTTCGGAAATTGAAAGGTCGTCATTGGCAAATAAAAAAGGCGTCACGAAGAGTAAGAAAAGTACTAATATTTTTTTCATGAGAAATTACTATTTAATTTATTGTAGTGGGGCAATAAATAGATTTTTTAGTTCAAAATATCTTGGTCGACGCTGTCTAGGTTGATAGAGAATCTCAAAAGGTATAATTTTCGACTGTCTCTTCTTAGAACCTGGATATCAAAGCCGTCAAAATGAATCGGCTCCGTTTTTTTGGGTAAATGCCCTAATTTAGATATCACTAGTCCACCTACTGTTTGTGATTCGCTTGATGAGTAGTTTGTTTTAAAAAAATCATTAAATTCTTCTATTTCAGTAGACGCTTTTATCCTAAACACGGTTGTCTCTTCCTGAATAATATTGTCTTCATTTTCATCGTAATCAAATTCATCTTCAATCTCACCTACGATTTGTTCCAGCACATCCTCAATGGTTAAGATCCCAGCAACACCCGCATATTCATCTACCACGATGGCCATATGATTTCGATTACTCCTAAACTCTTTTAACAACACATTTAGTTTTTTTGATTCAGGAATATAAACAGAGGGCCTGAGGACGTCTCTAAGATCAAGACCTTTCTCTTTACCCAGCCTAACTAAATCTTTTGCAAGCAGAATCCCCAAAACATTATTACTATCCTCATCAATCACTGGAAAACGGGAATGGGCCGTGTGTATCGCTGTATCAATAATAGTATCAAGGGAATCATTAATATTGATAAATGACACCTGAGATCTAGGAATCATCACATCTCTGGCCTGCATTTCAGAAATACTGAAAACTCCTTCAAGCATCATTAATGAATCAGAATCAATTAAATTTGCCTGATACGCCTTCTGTAATAACACTAATAATTCCTCCTTATTTTTTGGCTGAACTATTTTTTTAAACATTTTTGGGATTAATTTAAATTTGTTTTTTTTGATCATATTGTTAAATAAGGATTATCAATTTTATATTTTTTTAAAATTTTAATTTCTAAACTTTCCATTCTCTTTTGTTCATTTTTGTCAATGTGATCGTATCCAATCAGATGTAAAAAACCATGTAATACTAAATGCATATAATGATCTTTAATTTTCTTTTTATACATTTTTGCTTCTTTTTTGACAATATCGTGACAAAGAACCAAGTCGCCAATTAAAGAAGGTTGGTTATCAATTAAAAAAGATAATACATTGGTTGCACTGTGAATATTTCTGTACTGCCCATTGAGTTTTTTTGATTCTTTGTGATTGGTAATTCTTATGGTGATTTGAGCATTTTTCTTCCATACATTCGAAAAAAGCTGATGACACAGCGCCGCTGAAAAAATATTTTTTTTAGTGACGGTATTTTGAATGACGACATTAATCATTTGAATATTTTTCATAGGCATCAACGATTTTTTGCACCAGTGGGTGCCTCACCACATCTTTTGATTGAAATTTTGTAAAGGAGATACCCTTAATATTTTTTAAGATTTTTTCAATTTCAACTAACCCACTTTTTTGACCTTTATTAAGATCAATTTGAGTGATATCACCTGTAATCACTGCTTTCGTGCCAAAGCCAATGCGTGTCAAAAACATTTTCATTTGTTCAGGTGTAGTATTTTGAGCCTCATCAAGAATAATAAAACTCTGATTTAAGGTTCTCCCTCTCATGTATGCCAGTGGGGCAATTTCAACAATCTGTTTTTCAAACCATCTGTTCACCACTTCATAACCGCCAAGATCATATAAGGCATCGTATAAGGGTCTTAAATAGGGATCTACTTTTTGTGCCAAGTCTCCAGGAAGAAAGCCAAGTTTTTCTCCAGCCTCTACAGCCGGTCGCACTAAAATGATTCTTTTTATTTTTTCTCGATTAAGCGCATCTATGGCAGACGCAACAGCAAGATAGGTTTTACCAGTCCCTGCTGGACCAATTCCAAAATTAATATCATTTTCTTGAATATGTTTAAGGTAGCTTTGTTGCCTTGGTGTTCGACCTTGAAGGTCATTTTTTTTGGTCAGTAACTCAACTAACTCAATCTTATCATTGAGACGTTCATTAGTGATGCTTATTAAACTCAGTTGGATTTCTTCAAGTGAAATTTGGGCATTGGCTTTTTCATAAAAATGAATGATCAAATCTGATGCGGTTTTAATTTTATGATCGGATCCATTGAGATCAAATTGAAATCCATTGCGGGAGATGGTTATTTCAAGGTTTTTTTCTATAGCATGAATGTTTTCATCCAATGGGCCACAGAAATTCACAAGCCTTTTATTGTTCTCTGGGGAGAGTTTAAATGAGCTTTTCAATTAATTTAAGATCCCTGTGAGATTTTTTTTGGAGACGTCAACGATCTTAACATTTATGAGTTTGTTTATAATATTTTCTGGGGCTTCAATTTCAACAATCCGGTTATTATCTGACCGACCTTTATATTTATTCACACCAATTTGCTCACTCACCAGAATTCTTTGATGGGTATTAAGCATGTTTTGCGTGTGCCGCTTACCCTGTAAAGCAATGAGATCCTGAATCTCTTTCAGCCTTAATTTTTTAACTGAAGTATCTGTTCTATCCTCTAAATATGCTGCTGGAGTTCCTGGTCTTGGGCTATAGATAAAGCTAAAACTGTAATCAAAATCAATCTCTTGAATTGCTTTGAGTGTTTTTTGGTGATCTGAATCACTCTCTCCAGGAAATCCAACAATAAAATCTGATGAGATTAAAATATGAGGAGACGCAGCCCTTAATTTTTTAATGATTTGCTTGTACTCGAGGTATAAATAATTTCTTTTCATTGCCGCAAGGACTTGATCTGATCCTGATTGAATGGGCAAATGAATAAAGTTGGCTAATTTTTTATTGTCACGAAAACAATTAATTAAACTCTCATTCATCTCATTGGGGTGGGATGTTGTAAAGCGAATCCTCTGGAGTTCATCAATTTGAGAAATAAAATTGATAAGCTCAGCAAAATCATATTCAAATCCTTTTTTATCCTTATAGCGGTACGCATTTACATTTTGCCCTAGAAGATTAATCTCAATAACACCTTGTTGGGTCAGCTTGATTACCTCCTCAATAATATCTTCAGCGGGTCTTGAAACTTCTTCACCTCTGGTATACGGGACAACACAAAAAGAGCAATATTTGCTACACCCTTCCATGATAGAGACGTTACCCGAATAACCATCAACTTTTACATTGGGTAAATGGTCAAATTTTTCGATTGCCGGAAAGCTTACATCAATTTGTGATTGGCCTTTTTTTTCATTTTCCTCAAGCAGTGATGGCATTCTATGAAGCGTTTGTGGTCCAAAAATTATGTCAACATAAGGAGCTCTTTTGAAGATGTTGCCCCCCTCTTGCGAAGCCACACAGCCCCCCACTGCAATTTTCATTGAGGGTTTATTCATTTTCAGCTCTTTGATTCTTCCCAATTGATCATAAACCTTATCTTCTGCTTTCTCACGAATTGAGCATGTATTTAACACCACCAGGTCGGCATCTTCCATGTCTTCCGTCTTTTGGTAGCCCTTATGGTGATTCATTAAATTGGCAATTTGATCAGAATCATATTCATTCATCTGACACCCAAAAGTTTTGATAAATATTTTTTTTGGCATTACTTTAAGTAATTATTTTAAATAGAATACTATTATAAATTATTACACCCTGAATGGTATTGCTAATGAAGCGTTTTCCTCTTTTTGTCACACTTGATCAATTACCTGTCCTGGTCGTTGGTGGAGGAGAAATTGCAGAGAGAAAAATTAAATTAATTTTAAAAGCCAATGCAAATATTCATGTGCTGGCTAAAGAATTCAGTCAACCGGTTGATGACCTTATAAAAATCCATAAATTAAAAAAAATAAAATCTGAATTAAAGCTCTCTAATTTAAGTAAATCATATTCTTTAATCATTGCAGCAACTAACAGTAAAAGAACGAATAAGGATTTATATCGATATGCCCAAAAACATCATATTCTTATCAATGTGGTGGATGAGCCAGCTTTATGTACCTGCACGTTTGGATCCATAGTTGAAAGAGGCGATTTAGTGGTTGCCATTTCCTCAGGCGGCAATGCCCCTGTTTTTGCAAGACAGCTTCGAGAAAAGATTGAGTCCATCCTCCCTCAGTCCACAAAATTTTTGATTGAATTTTCTGGGAGCATGAGGGAAAAAGTCGCAAATACGTTTAAACAATTTAATAAGCGTCGTGTTCTATGGGAAACTTTCTATGAACATTTATCGACATATAAAAATTTAGATTTTAATCAGCAAAAAAGTTTTTTTAAGAAACTTCTTAACCAACATAAAAAGTTGCAAACAGGTGAAGTTTTTTTAGTGGGGGCAGGCCCTGGTGACCCTGAGCTCCTAACCATTAGAGCTTTACATTTGCTACAAAAAGCGGATATCTGCATCTACGACAACTTAGTATCAAAAGAAATACTCGAGCTTGTTCGAAGAGATGCACACATGATTTATGCAGGAAAGCTTAGAGATAACCACACAATTGAACAAAATGAGATTAATAAGCTATTAATTAAATATGCAAAAAAAGGTTTGAGGGTATTAAGACTCAAGGGCGGAGACCCCTTTATTTTTGGAAGAGGGGGAGAGGAGATTTCAGAACTCATGAGTCAAAAAATTAAATTTCAAGTGGTGCCTGGCATCACCTCTGCTAGCGGTGTTTCTGCCTATGCTGGTATACCATTAACGCATAGAGATTTTTCTCAAAGCTGTATTTTTATCACCGGCCATGAAAAAGATGGTGACTTAAAAGTCAATTGGGAACGTTTAAATGCTCAAAATCAGACCATTGTGATTTACATGGGCCTTCATTCATTAGCTAAAATTACAACTAATTTAATCGCCGTTGGCATGGCTAAAAATATGCCAATCGCCGTTGTTCAAGAAGGAACAACCCAAAATCAAAAAGTTCTGGTGAGCACCTTAAGTCGTGTGGTAAAAAAAGTTGCCGATGAAAAAATCAAATCACCGGCAATCCTTATTATTGGAAACGTTGTTAAATTAAGAAAAAAAATTAAATGGTTTAATTAGGCTAACCCTTACTTATTGGTAAGGTAATTTTAACATTGAGTCCACCGGTTTTACGATTTAATAATTCCAATTTTCCATTGTGGACCTTGATGATTCGATTTGCTATGGCTAAACCAAGACCAGAACCGCCGATAGAACCCCTGGCTTGATCCAATCGCTCAAACGGCTGTAATAATTTTTCTCTTTGCTCTTTTGGGATACCTGGACCATTATCTAAAACATTGATCACTATTTTTTCATTAAAGAGTGTAGCGACGACTTCAATATTTTTTGATTTTGAAAATTTGACTCCATTGATGATGAGGTTATCGAGCATCCTCTTAAATGCAAGTTGGCGCACATCTATAAAAAGATTTTCCGGCACATCTTTAGATCGAGTAATTTTGGTAATTTTAATTTTATGACCCAATCTTGCATGTTGTTGTTTAAGGTCTAATAAAAATTTTCCAAAATTAATCGAGCTTAAGGGCTCATCATCGAAGCCCCTGACAAAATCAAGAAACTGATTAATAATCTGATTAATCTCATCGATATCCTGATCCATGCTGTCTTTAAGTGTCTGATTTTTTTGGGGAAGCAGCTCTAAGCTGAGTTTTAACCTAGTTAAAGGGGTTCTGATGTCGTGGGATACGCTGCCCATGATAAACCTTCTTTCATTCTCAATTTTAGCTAAATTTGTGGCCATCTCGTTAAAGGCTTTTGTGACTTCTTTGAATTCGGTTGCGGTATCCTCAGGGATTTTATGAAAGGGTAACCCTTTCCTTAATTCTCCTGTCGCACTGATTAATAAATTTAGAGGTTTATTGATTCGGTTCGTTAAAAAATAAGCCCCTGATATTGAGACTAAGAAAACAACAATACCCCAGCCAATCCAATGCCATGGAAAGGGCCGATCAATCAGATTTCTCGGGATCACCGCCCAAAATAAACCATCACCAATTTCAAAAGTTACCCAAATTCCAGGAATATCATAATGATTCAGTGTGACGATAGTTTCATTGCCAAGATTTTTTTTGATCTTAGCAATGACCATGGATAAAAATAAATCATCGGGCAGGGGCTTTATAGTTTCAAAATAATAAGCAGGAACGATTTTTACGTCACTCATTTTCGAAAGCGATTGAAGTAAGTCTAGTCTTGTTGAGGGGTAAGCACTTTGTATAGCCGCTTTGGTATATTTCACAATTGTGCTTATTTCTTGAGCCATGGATTCAGCTCGAGGCTCCATTTCGAAATAATCAAACACTTTAATCGTGATTAATTGGGAAATAATAATTAATGAAGCAATAATTAAAATTAAACGATTAAGGAGGGATTTGGGAAAAAATTTCATGACTGCGGTGTCAATTCAAAAACGTATCCATACCCCCATTTGGTTTTTAAGTATTTAGGTTTATTAGGGTTAGCCTCAATCAGTTTTCGAATTCGAGAAATTTGAACATCAATACTTCTATCAAATACATCCAATTCTTTTCCTTTGGCAAGTTGCATGATTTGATCTCTACTTAAGGGTTGATTTGCGTTTTCAATGAACACTTTAAGTAAGCTGAATTCTCCACTGGTCAAATCTATAGATTGCTGTCCTTTTTTTAACGTTCTCTCTTGAGAATTAAATTCAAAATCATCAAACTTAATGATATTTGCACTCCGATTTATGAGGTTCTCATTCGTTTCCATCTCATGTCTTCTGAAGATTGAATTGATTCTTGCCAATAATTCACGAGGATTAAATGGTTTAGGGAGGTAATCATCAGCACCCATTTCCAGACCAATAATTCGATCAACCTCGTCACCTTTTGCTGTAAGCATAATGATTGGGATGTTCACTTTATTGACTCTCACTCGTTTACAGATATCAAGACCACTTTCGTTTGGAAGCATCAAATCAAGAACAATAAGGTCAATATCTTTTTTTTGAATAATTTGGTCCAAATCTTTTCCCTGCTCTCCAGCAAAACATTCAAAACCTTGATCATTTAAGTATTGCTTAATTAGATCGCGTATCTTTTTGTCATCGTCAATTATGGCTATTTTTTTTCTCATTACGCAAATCATACCTTAGAAAATTACTAAAACTCGTTACATTTTATTAACAAATATGTTAGTTTATGTCATAAATAATTAACATTTTCATAAGATTATAGTCTTTCAAAATTCGTTTATGTAAATATTAGATGATTATTAAAACAATTCTATCAGTTGCATGTCTTTCTTTTCCTCTCGTTTCGGCATTAGCGGATCAAGCTAAGCTTCCTTCTAGTGAAAAGCATCACTCTGAAGAAAAGAGCCTTAAAGTGATCATTAACGAATTTACAAACCAACAAAACGATGAATTTAATGCCTTCTTACAAGAAAAAAGAAGTGAAATGTTATTGAGTGTTGAAAAAAGGTTTGTAGATTGTGACAAAGATAATGATGACACGCTTGATGTATTTGAAACTACGGTATGCTTACCCCAGGTTGCAAGACAATTTCGAAGCGTTGACATCAATAAAGATAATTTAATTTCATTGGATGAATTATCAATTCTCGCAAGAGATTATTATAAAGATATAAACCCCTCTAAATCACCTCAAAAAAAAGAAGCTAAAGTTAATAAGTTTGCAAAAGAAGTAAATTAATTTTTCTTGATATCAATTCCAAGTATGTTTAAATAAAAACATGCTTTCATTTAAGATTCACAATTCCTTTTTAGATTTATCAGATGATGTTGATCAATTCATTGGCCAGAAGCTGTTGTGGAATTTAGATTTTTTAAAAGCAATGGAAACATCTCAATCGGTCGGCAAAGACTCTGGTTGGGACCCTAGGGCAATATGTATATATGATACTAACAATCTTATAGGCTTTGTTCCTATGTTTATCAAGCATCATTCATATGGGGAGTATGTGTTTGATTGGTCTTGGGCAGAAGCCTATGCTCAACTAGGCTTGGCATATTTTCCTAAATTATTCATTGGACTACCTTTTACCCCCGTTAACTCCAAAAAAATAATTACGCAAAAAGATACTTTAAAGAGAGAGATAATTAAATTTATTGAAAACTTCATCGAAAAAGAAAATTTATCATCGGCTCACTATGTTTTTTCTGAAAATAACGATTCTATAAATGATATTTTTAGAAATAAAAATTGGTCAAATCGCAAAACCATCCAGTATTTATGGAGAAATAAAGAGTATAAAGATTTTGATCATTTTTTAAGCATACTGAAACACGATAAACGAAAAAAAATTAAACAAGATAGAAAAAAAATAAGTAGTTTTAATCTCTCCTTTCAGATAATTGAAGATGATCAAATCACCACAGAAGTAATTGATTTTTTTTATCAGTGCTACTCAATGACATACCATCAGCATGGATCCATACCTTATATAAAAAAAGAATTTTTTGACGAATTCTTTGTAAAACATAGTGATCGTGTTGTAATCTTTTGTGGAATGATTGGTGGACAAAGGGTTGGATCATCCTTTTGCCTAAAATTAGGTGACTCTCTTTATGGAAGATATTGGGGTGCTATAGAGTATATTCCAGCCTTACATTTTGAATTAAGTTATTACCAAGGAATTGAATATTGCATTAGAAATAAAATTGAAAAATTTTATGCGGGCATTCAGGGTGAACATAAATTATCTCGAGGTTTTGAACCTTTATTTTCAGACTCTTTTCATTTCTTAAAAGATGAGAGATTAAAGAAGGCTGTTAGTGATTTTGCAAAAAGAGAAGGTAATCTTCATCAGCAGTATTTAAATGAATTAGAATCGAGAGTCCCTTTTAAAGATTAGCAAGAATTTTTATATCTAATTGGTAATTTGTAAATTTTTTGAAACTTAAATCAGGAGTTTTGGGTTTTTTTAATGTAGTTTTTAAAAGCTTTTGGAGGGCTGCATTTAGCTGATTTTGTTCAAATGGGTTGTTAAGAACTATGGAGTAATTATGATCTTTAACATAGTGACTATATCCGCAGTTTTCTGTGGTAATGATGGGTAGATTCTGAGATAACGCCTCAAGTAAGATGAGACCTGTATTCTCATATCTAGCCGGATGTATCAATAAAGATGCTTCACGCATCACTTTATGAATATCATTATGTCCTTCAAAAATTTTTATCGAATCAGAAAGATTATATTGATCAATTAGTTTTTGATATTTTATGGCTTTATCTTTACCAAAAATTGCAAAATTATAATTTTTTTGAATTGAATGTGGCAGACTTGCAAATGCATGAATTGATCTGTCCAAACCCTTGGTTTTAAAACCTGAGCCCACAAATAAAATAAAATTTTTATTTTTTGAAAAATACCCTTTTATAGGATCAGAAATAATTTTATTGAACGTAAAAAACTTTTTATCAATAAATGGAGGAATGAAAATAAATTTTTTGTTATCAGTCTTAAAAATAGACTGGTATATCTGATTTTCTTTTTTAGAAATTGATAGAATTTTAGTATGTGAATAATTAGAAAAAATATCTTTTTCTTGTTTTAAAAAAAATTTATTACGTGGAAATAAATTTAAAAAAAAATTTTTATTTTTAAAAGTGAAGCATGAGTCCGCGGCATAATAAAAATCAAAACCTGAAAGTTTGCTAAAAGCTATTGAAATTGAATCGGTTTGCGATTCTAAATACTCGAGTGCTTTTTGCTGGAAATTTGAATATTTTTTGTGATTAAAAAAAGCGTTATTTTTTAATAATTTTATTTGAATGTTTTTGGAAGGCTTTATTGCATTCCATTCCATTGTCAAAATTTCAACAGCAAATGTTTTACTTAATTTTTCTGCTAACAGCATCATGTCTCTTTGAGCGCCGCCAAAAGGAAAATACTTGTAAATAATTAATACAAATTTTTTAACTTTTTTATCCAATGATTTGAGAGACGATAAATATTAATGTAAAAATGAAAATTATAGCTAAACAGAGACCAACAAGAAAATAAGGCATAAAACCATATTTTTCTATTAAGTTATCATCCTCATTAAATTTGCTATTTTTTTGAATGCCGATAAAGGCTGATAAAACACTCTGGATTATTTTAAATAGATTCATTCAGTGATTATACATATCAATTTAATTAATAGAATTAATTGTATTCTAAAGTATTGATTATAAATGAATTAATGGTGGTGATGGAGAGACTTGAACTCTCGACCTCAGGATTATGAATCCTGCGCTCTAACCAGCTGAGCTACATCACCAAAAGATGTGGCATTATATTTTTTTCAATGAGTTATGTAAAGCTTAAACATTAAATTTAAAGTGAATGACATCACCATCTTTGACAATATATTCTTTTCCTTCCAGCCTCTGTTTGCCTGCTTCTTTTGATTTTAATTCACCACCAAATTTTATGTAATCCTCAAATGAAATAACTTCAGCTTTAATAAAGCCTCTTTGAAAATCTGTGTGAATAACACCGGCTGATTCTGGTGCAGTGTATCCAGTTTTAATTGTCCAGGCTCGAACTTCTTTTACTCCTGCAGTAAAATATGTTTGCAAATTCAATAGTGAATATGTTTCTCTGATGATTAAATTTAGTCCCGGTTCGGCAACATTTAATTCAGATAAAAAAAGCTGTTTTTCCTCATCAGTAAGGTCTGCAATTTCTGATTCAATTTTGGCACATATGGGAATACACTTTGATCCATGATTTTTTGCATATTCAATAACATTCTCTAAATGTTGATTATTTTCAAAGCCACCCTCATTGACGTTTGCAACATACATTACTGGTTTTAGGGTAATAAGAAAAAGAGGATAAAGCAACTTTAGATCATCTGGGTTCAAAGACATGTCTCTCAGTAGTTTCCCCTGATCAAGATGATTTAATACAGATTCAAATAAACTAACTTTTTTAATTGACTCTTTGTCACCAGATTTTGATTTCTTTTTTTCTTTTTCTAGTGATTTTGATACTGATTCTAGATCTGCAAGAATTAGTTCTGTGTTTATTGTTTCAATATCGGATATGGGATTGATTTTTCCATCAACGTGGACAATATTCTCATCTTCAAAACATCTCACTACATGAAGAATGGCGTTTGTTTCTCTAATATTTGCAAGAAATTTATTTCCTAAGCCTTCACCTTTAGAAGCTCCGGCAACTAAACCGGCAATGTCAACAAATTCAACAATTGCGGGCTGTATTTTTTCAGGGTTAACAATCTTTGCGAGTTCATCTAACCTTGAATCTGGTACTTCAACAATTCCAGAATTGGGCTCAATCGTGCAAAAAGGGTAATTTTCAGCTTCAATGCCAGATTTAGTTATGGCGTTAAATAAGGTTGATTTGCCAACATTGGGTAATCCCACGATTCCACATTTCATTTATCTTTATTCCTTCGTGTGTAGATTTAACATGGCTTTTTCAAAACTTCCGTTGATCATATAGGACAAGTTTTGATAGCCTCTCAGAATTGCTGAACGAATTTCTTCTTCTTCATTTTTTAAAGGTCTTTTCAAGACATAAGCCTTTACAAGGTTTTTATTCCCTGGGTGTCCAATACCAATTCTGAGTCTCCAAAAAGTATTCGTTCCAATTGAACTAATTATACTTTTCAGTCCGTTATGTCCTCCATGACCACCACCATTTTTTAATCGAATGTCACCGGGAAGAAGATCGAGTTCATCATGGATCACTAAAATTTCTTCGGGCTTTACTTTATAAAAGTTTAAAATTTTAGCTACAGACAGCCCTGAATCATTCATAAAGGTTGTTGGATTGAGCAAATGAATATTATCAAGATCAGGGATTTTTTTATATAAACCATTGAATTTAATACTCTTTTCAAAGCTTAATTTTAAATTACTTGCAATTAAATCATTGAACCAAAAGCCAACATTATGTCGGGTACTTTCATATTCACCGCCAGGATTACCTAGGCCAACAAAAATTTTAATTCCCGTCATTTAAACAAAAACACCCTTTTAGCAAAGGGTGTTATTTTCAAATTTAGAATGGAAATAAATTTAACTTTCTTCTGACTCTTCATTATCACTATCTTGTGAATCTGCTTCATTAGAATCAGCATCTTCTGCTGCAGAATCATCTGTAGATGATGCAACATCCTCTGTTGCTTGAACTTTAGGTTTAATAATTGAAGTGACGGCTGCATCATTTTCATGAGTCAATGCAGTGATTTCAACACCCTCTGGAACTTTAAGATCAGACAAATGAATCGAATGACCAAGTTCTAGATTTTCTAAGTCAACCTCTATGAATTGAGGTAAGTCTTTAGGTAGGCACGAAATGTCTACTTCGGTCATGATGTGAGAGATCACTCCACCTTCTAACTTAACGCCCTTAGCGATATCTTCATTGATAAAATGGAATGGCACATTCACATGAATTTTTTCGTTTTGATTCACTCTTTGAAAATCAATATGAAGAATAGTGCCTTTTACAGGTTCTAGCTGGTAGTCTCTTAATAAGACAGACTCTTTTTCTCCATCTGTTGATAATTCAAGAATTGATGCATGGAATGCTTCTTTATTAAATTGTAGATGAAGCGTTTTGCTATCAAGAACAATGGATTGTGCTTCCTTGTGATTTCCATACAGTATTCCTGGGATCTTGCCATTTTTACGAAGACGGCGGCTCGCACCCGTTCCTTTCGTATCTCTTTTTTCTGCTGTTACAGTTATTTTCATTTACTTACTCCAAATAGTTAATAGTAAATTCGCGACCAAATTTACCAAATAAAATTAATCAATAAACAATGAGCTTACTGAATCCTCATGGCTAATACGTTTAATCGTTTCAGCCAATAAACTTGCTACAGATATTTGTCTGACTTTTTCACACTTTTGTGAATTTTCAGAGAGCGTAATTGTATCAGTTACTACAATTTCATCAAGTTCTGATCCATTAATATTTTCAATAGCATTTCCTGAAAGAATTGGGTGGGTGATAAATGCTTTTACTTCAAGAGCCCCTTTATTTTTAAGAGCCAATGCAGCTTTAGTTAATGTGTCCGCCGTATCAACAATGTCATCAACAATGACACATGATCTGCCTTCAACATCACCGATGATATTCATGACTTCAGAAACATTCGGCTTTGGGCGTCTTTTATCAATAATAGCCAAATCAGAGCCAAGTATTTTTGACCAGGCACGAGCCCTGACTACACCGCCTACATCTGGAGATACTATGACTAGATTTTCAGGTTTATTAACAGCTAAGTCATCCAATAAAACGGGCGTTGCATATATATTATCAACAGGAATATCAAAAAATCCTTGAATTTGGTCTGAATGTAAATCCATGGTAAGTAGCCGATCAACTCCAGCACTGGAGAGCATATTGGCAACGACTTTAGCTGTGATCGCAACTCGTGCTGAGCGGGGACGTCGATCTTGTCTTGAATAACCTAGGTAAGGAATGGCAGCTGTTATTCTCCCTGCTGATGAGCGTTTTAACGCATCAACCATAACCATGATTTCCATTAAATGATCGTTGGTTGGCATGCTGGTTGATTGCAATATGAAAACATCTTTACCGCGAACATTTTCTAAGAGTTCAACCATGGTTTCACCGTCACTAAACTTTCCCACATTGGCTTTGCCAAGCTTAATATTGAGATGATCAGTAACTTTTTTTGCAAGTGTAGGGTTAGCGTTACCAGTAAAAACCATCAAACTGTGGTTATCCATTACAAACCCTCCTTAAAAAAATGGCAGGGGAGGAAGGATTCGAACCTTCGCATGCAGGGATCAAAACCCTGTGCCTTAACCAGCTTGGCGACTCCCCTATAATGAACTATTGTACGCAATATTATGTTCTAGACTTCTTGATTTAAAAAAAACAGTATCTGCGGGTAATTCTTTAATAACTGCTTCAACATCAATATTTTCTTTTAAAATTAAAAAACAACTTGATCCCGTTCCTGTGATTTTAGCATTACCAAATTGTCTTAAATAGTTTAATAGTTGCTTTATTTTTATGTTTTTATCTAGAATGTATTCTTCTAAATCATTTCCCTGCGTATTAATGATGTCATCATAATTGCTGAGAGCCGTAATTTTCAACTCTTTTGATTTATTTGTCAATTTAAAAGCACTGAAAATCTCTTTTGTAGAAATATTTATACAGGGGTAACAAATGAGAAATTGCATAGGCTTGAGATTTATTGGTGTAATTTTCTCACCAATACCCTCTACAAATGCATTTTTATTATTGATAAAAAAGGGAATATCAGCCCCGAGACTCGCGCCAAGATCAGTCAGTTGTTCCTGATTCTGATTGAGATGACACAGCTGATTGATAGCTATCAGCGTTGTTGCTGCGTTTGAGCTTCCACCCCCCAAACCTCCCCCTTGAGGGATAATTTTGTTAACTTGAATATCTACTGAATATTCTTTTGGAAGAATACGTTCACAGGCTTTATAAATTAAATCATCAAAAAGATTTGTTTGAACAGATGGATTATTAACAGTAATTTTTCTAGATTCAGACCTTTCAATTTTGAAAAATAATTCATCATATAAATCAACAAAGGTGAAGATGCTTTGTAAGTTGTGATATCCATCCGGTTTTCGATCAATTATATTGAGAAATAAATTTAATTTTGCAGGGGATTTAAATTTAACGTAAGCCATAAGAAAGAAGTTATGAGTTTAATATTAAGGTGAGCTGAAATTGATCTTGTCTGATGGTAATTTTTTTTGGAGTATAAAAAGTATTTTCTTTTAACTTGAAGTATTCGTTAATTAGAATATCACAACATTTTGTTTTTATTGTAAGAGGTTCGAGATTGTATTCGCTATAAAGAATACGTTTCAGTTCTTGAATAGTTGTTTTGTCAAAGATTTTATTAATTTCTTGATTCTCGTGGTTTAAGTGTTCAAATATCACGTCGTCATTTATGACCACTTTGGAAATAATTTGATTGAATGCTGACAATAAGATCATTTCATGACCATCGCCTTTTGGGTACCATTTAAACGAGCCTGAATAACCCTTTTCCTGAATATATAACTTAAATTTACCTATGAAAGAATGATCCTGCGATGAAGGGGAGTATTGCGAATCGAATTCTGAAAAAGAGAGAACATTATTTTCAGAAAAGTCGAGCGTTCGACAGCTCGATAACGTTATCAAATATAAAAATGGTAATAAATATAAGAATTTATTGAAATAATCTATTTTTAGTTTCAATGAGGATCAAGTTTTCAGGAAATTTTTCTAAAGAGCTTTGCCAAATCGAGATGGCTTCATTTTGTTTTCCTTGCTTCCATAAAACTTCACCAAGATGAGCAGCTATTTCTGGGTCTTCTTGGATCGTATAAGCTTTGGTAATAAATTCGTATGCAATATCGTAATTGCCAAGTCGGAAATAAACCCAACCCATACTGTCCAGAATGTAATGATTTTGTGGGTCAATTGACAGGGCAATTTCTATATATTTTTTTGCATCATCAAGTTTTATATTTCTATCTGCATAGGAATAACCTAGGGCATTATAAGCTATCGCATAATCTGGTTTTAATGAGATCGCTTTTTTCAGGTGTTTTTCCATAGACTCAAAATCTTTATTTTTTTCATAAAGAAGGCCAAAATCAAAATAAAACTCAGCAGAGTCATTATATTTTTCTTCTTCTGAGAGCATTAGGTTAATGGCTTGTTGGTATTGATTGTCGTTATACAAAAAAGAGGTTTTCAGCTGAAGAAATTTAAGCTTTTCTTGGCGGTCAAGAGATTTAAATTGGTCTAAATAATTTATCGCATCAGAAACACCGTTTTTTGCGCGAATGGATTGTGCTGCGAAAATTCTTGAGTCTACAAACATGGGACCCGCACTTATTTTTTCAACCCAATTAAGGACGTTGGCTAAATCCTCCCTTTGTGCATAAATTCTAGCTAGGTACATATAAATCTGATCAGGGTTGGGGTGTTTTCTTTCTAAAGCTTGTTTTAGATATTTTTCAGCAACCAGATCATCACCTGACTCTAAAGCAAGAAGGGCGACTGTTAAACTTAAATCTGAGGAAGCCAGTGGGCTATTTACAAGTTGCTCAAAGTGCTGTTTTGCCTCAGCATATTTTTCTGTTTGGACCAAAGCTTTTGCAAGTTCTAGGCGAACAGAATTTGATTTTGGATTCTTATTTATAAATTTTTTGTACTCATCAATTGCCTGGTTTGGATCTTGTTGGAAAAGAATTGCGCCTTTAAACAAAATACTTGTCTCCCATTTTGGATCTAATGAGTCGACAATTTTGAGTTCTCGATCTCTAATCGTTTCATTTCCAGCCATATGAGCCGTATGCGCCACCGCAAAGTGTGCCTCAACCATATTAGGATAGGGTTTTGCAATATCAACAATAAATCTTAATGCATTTGTTTTATTTTCAACTCGGCTCAATATATTATTCAGATATAAGAACCCATCTCCTTTTGACTCTTCACTTTCCAGAATTTTCTTAACAATTGGCCGCGCTTTGGCAAGATTACCACTGGCAATATACATTTCTGCTAACACTTTCTGGGCATCCGCAGATTTTGGATCGAGTTTGCTCCACACATCCGCTGCATCTAAGGCAAGTCTCCCATTTCTCACCATACTTCCAAGTTGAGCTGCATTTTGTGCAAGCAAGCTATTTTTCGTTAGTTTTGCTAAATCCAAGTATAGGTGACCTGCAGCATTTGGATCATTTCTTTGAAGCGCGATTTCCGCTAAAAGAAATTTATAGACGAATTCAGCATTTGCTTCTGAAATTTGTGCAGGTAAATTAGGATTAAATGTTTCAACTTCTTCTTCAGCAATTAGATTTGTAAAGACAAGAAAAGAGCTAATAATAAGTATTAATTTATTAAATTTCATATAGAACCTAGTTTATTTGAATGAATATAAGCAAGCAATAGAAATGACTATAGAATTAGAATATAATTCAGCATATTTTTAAAAAATTTAAAACTTTTTCGTTTTGCGGATGGTCCACAAACGGTTAGTTTAAATTTATAACACACATATGACAAAAACTCTTAAAGCGACACAATTGACCAGACGTTTTGGACCTAATACTGCAGTCAATAATGTTTCATTTGATCTTTCTAAGGGAGAAGTTTTAGGCTTCCTTGGACCCAATGGTGCTGGCAAATCAACGACCATGAGAATGCTCACGGGCAACTTAGCGCCAACAGAAGGGCAGGTTGAAATTTGTGGAATCAATATTATTGAGGATCCAAAATCAGCCAAAGCAAAAATTGGCTACTTACCAGAAATGAGACCCTTATATAAAGAGTTTAAGGTCAACGAATTTCTTAAAATCGCAGCCAAACTTCACAATGTACCGAATAAAAAAATAAATGAATCTATTGACACAGCCATGGAAAAGTGTGGATTAACGCACATGCGTGATCGGCTGATTGAAAATTTATCAAACGGTTATCAACAAAGAGTAGGTATAGCTCAGGCTATTATCCACAATCCGGAAATTGTTATTCTAGATGAACCGACCGTTGGCTTGGATCCAATTCAGATTAGAGAAATAAGAAAGCTTATTAAAGATATAGGTAAAGAGCATAGCGTTATTTTATCAACGCATATTCTGCCTGAAGTTGAAATCGTTTGCGATCGTGTGCAGATAATTGACCGAGGAAATCTTGTTTTTCATGGGTCAATCGAAGATTTGAAACAGCAAAGACGAGGAAATAAATTGTTAGTGGGTATGAAAAAACCACCCACACTTAAAAAGTTACAAGCCTTATTTGATGTGGTTAAATTAGAGAAGCAAGATGATTTACTTCACATTATTCAATTTAAATCTATGGACATCGACGTCGAAGCTTTTATAAAAGCAAGCATCAAAGAAAAATGGGGCTTATTTCAGATATCACCGCACATTACTAGCCTCGAGGATACCTTTGTTCAATTAACAAACCAATAATTAATTATGAATATGATACTTAATATAGCAATGAAGGAAATAAAAAGTTTTTTTGTTACTCCAATGGGGTGGATTATTATTGCCCTAATCACAGCCGCATTTGGATGGAATTATTTTATTGGTGTAAATAATTACTTTGAAGTAATGTCAGGTGCAATTAGACCAGCTGAGAGAGTCGGCGTGACAATTTATGTTGGACAGACTGTATACGGATCAGCCTCATTTCTAATGTTGTTTGCAGTCCCACTTTTATCGATGAGATTGATTAGTGAGGAAAGAAGACAACAAACGCTTCCCTTTCTATTTTCAGCCCCAATCTCAATCATTGAAATTGTCTTAGGTAAGTTTTTTGGACTTTTTGCTTTTCTTGCGATTATGGTGCTCTATATTTTTGTCATGCTATCTACTTTAAATATTTGGGCTGACATCGACTTTGGATATTTAATCGCGAATACTTTTGGTTTGTTTTTATTGGTAGGAAGTTTTGCGGCCATTGGAATTTATTTCTCAAGCTTAACAAGTCAGCCCATAATTGCTGCTATTTTAAGTTTCATTTTTGCTGTCACATTGTTTATTTTAGAAAGATATTTTGCGAGCCAGCCAAATCATTGGTTTTCATATATTTCACTGATGAAACATTTTCAAACTTTTTCACGTGGGGTAATAAGCTCAAAAGATATCATATATTTTATTTTGTTTATAAGTACATTTTTAGTATTAACGATTCGTCGTTTAGATGCAGATAGGTTGCGCGGATAATGAAAAACAAAACAAGCTTTAAGCTCAAACTTCAGCTGCTTTTACAAAACTGGGTTTTTGTAATCTTATTTATTATCCTTATTTTTTTACTAGGGGTTATTGCGAATAAATATGAATTTTCTAAAGACATCACACAAGCCAATCGAAATACGTTAACTGAGGGAAGTGTTGGAGTTCTTAAAGAAATGAACGGGCCAATAAATTTAACTGTATTTGCCACAAAAGATGATGTGAATAAGGGAGATAAATTTAGACAAGGAATTATTAATTTTATCGCTCGATATCAAAGAACTAAACCAGACATCAATATTAAGTTTGTGAGCCCAATTGAGGAGCCAAAATTAGCCCAAGATATGGGTATTCGCGTTGATGGGGAGGTCGTTGTTGAATATAACAAGCGGACTGAACATATTACCCCACCTTTTGCAGAACAGGACCTCACTAATCTGTTGGTTCGCCTAACAAGAACCAATGAGAAGCCTATTATGTATCTGGATGGACATGGTGAAAAAAACCTTGTTGGCCTGAAAAATTCTGATCTCGGAGAGTTTGGTAAACAGCTTGAAAATAAGGGATTCAAATTCTCTAACCCAGATTTAACGGTTTTGCCCGATGTGCCTAAAGAGGGATCCATGCTGGTAATTGCTAGCCCTAAAAAAAACGTATCAGAGTTGGAAGCAAAAAAAATTGTTAAATATCTTGAATCTGGCGGAAACCTGCTATGGCTTCTTGATGATGCACAATTAAAAGGTTTAAAAGAAGTTGCTGATTATATTGGTTTAGATGTAGCTTCTGGAAAGATTCATGATCCAGGTGCCATGCAGTATGGTTCAACTCCAGATTTAACTTTTGCTCTGAGGTACGGGGACCATCCCATCACCAGAAACTTTATGCTGAGAACGTTATTCTCAAATCCAAAAGCCCTTAATGCCGTTGGAACCTATGAAAATGGATGGGAAGTGACTGAGTTGATTGATGTTGCCGCTGGAGGTTGGCTTGAAAATGGCAATGAAAAAGAACCATCTTTTGAAGCCAATGAGGATAAAGAGGGACCTATTAATATCGCAGTTGCACTAAAACGTGAATATGGTGAGGCTGGACAACGTGTAGTTGTCATTGGAAATTCTGAATTCTTGTCAAATGCATTTATTACATCTGGAGGAAATTTAGATTTAGGTGTAAATATAGTGAATTGGTTAAGTGGTGATGACAAATTAATTAATATCCAACCAATGCCGCTAAAAGATGTGAACGTTACTATCCCGGAAACCAAATTTTCATTTGCGGTGGCTTGGACAATTTTTCATAGCGTGCAATACTTTATTCCAATCGGATTATTCATTGGTGGAATTTGGTTATGGCTAAGACGCAGGAAAATTTAAGCATGTTATGAACAAAAGATGGCTCTCAATTTTGGTGTTGTTTATTTTTATTGTCCCGTTGGCCATTTTTTCACTTTATCATTCAGACGATGAAATTGAAGAGGCAACTTATGAATTATCAAGCCTAAAGTTATCTGAATTTGATGAAATTTTTATTGATTTTCCATCCAAAGCGGCTACATCATTTAAAAAAATAAATGGTTTTTGGTATCAAACAAAACCCTATCAAACAAGAGCGGATCAAAACATAGTTTATCGCTTACTTTCTATCCTCGCAGCTCGATCAAAAGAAAAGCTAGATTCTTTGCAAATTGAAAAATACGGTTTAGATAAGCCTAAATTAAAAATGACGTTTGCAAAAGAAAATGAAAAAAAAGTTTTTGCCTTTGGTACCTATAATCCAATCACTGAACAGCAATACGTCCTTTTTGACAATAATGTGTTTATTATCGATGGAATTTTTTCTGAAATGGCAAGTTACCTCCCCGTGGAATTAATTGACAAAAGACCTTTGGCGCCTTTTGAGAAGGTAATGAAGTTTGACTTCTCCAGACTTGAGCAATGGCAAGAGAATTATTTGAGAATTGAAATTGATGATTCAGGAAATTTTACCGCTGATGGAAAAAAAATTGATTACAAGAGTGAGCAACTCGCGGAATGGTTCGCAGATAATTGGTTAAAAGCCTTGGCAACGAGAGTTGAGCCCTATAAGTTTGACGCGCGAATTGGTTATAAGAGTTTTGACTTATACCTCGATGATAAAGCCAAAATTACTTTTTATCGAATCCAAGAGTCACCAGAATTACTCCTCTATCGTAAAGATGAGGGTCTGCTCTATAGCTTTCCCCAAGACCGAGGATTTTCTATGTTAAATCCTAACGTAACTCGCCAAGATTAATGTATGCCTGAACTACCCGAGGTTGAAACGACCGTCAATGGCCTTCAACCCATTCAATCACTTACAATAAAAGCATTTTCAATTTTTAATCCAAACCTCAGATGGCCTGTTGATCCAGAAATTTCCTTACTACTAGAGAATGAAATAGCTCTTAAGATTTATCGAAGAGCTAAATATATCATTTTAAAATTTAAATCTTTTCATTTGGTTATTCATCTTGGCATGACTGGTAAATTTACGTTTTCATCTCCTGCTGAGAGTAGAAAAAAACATGACCATATTGAAATTAGTTTTTTTAATTTTAATCAGGTTGTACGTTATAACGACCCAAGAAGATTTGGATCGGTCCATCTTGTTCGAGGTAAATTAGAGGAATTTTTCTTGATTAAAACTTTAGGTGTTGAGCCATTGAGCGATGAGTTTTCTGGCGATTACCTATTTCAAAAAGCTCGCAACCGTCAGCAAGCGATTAAAGCTTTTATCATGAATCAATCTATCGTTGTTGGTGTAGGAAATATTTATGCAAGTGAAGCACTTTTTATGACAGGAATTCCCCCGCAAAAAAAATCAAAACAGGTCTCTAAAAAGCTTATGAGTAATTTAACTGACAACATTAAAACTGTATTGAGTCATGCGATAGAAAAAGGAGGTTCTTCTATTAATGATTTTTTTAATACTGGCGGACAGGCAGGATATTTTCAAATTGAGCATCAGGTTTATGGAAGAGAAGGCTTACCATGCAAAAAATGTGGTAGCTTCATCAAAAAAATTATAATCGCACAGCGATCAAGTTTTTTTTGTCACCAATGTCAGAGATAGGGGCTGAGTTAAATGAGATACTATAAACATGGAGAGCATGCTGATCATTAGGCCAATAAGTTGTGCGGGAATAAGCAAAAGATCCCCATAAATAATTTCTAAGCCTGCCCATGAGCTAATGCCAAAAATGATCGCTGCTAGTGCTCCATGATGATTCGCCTTTTTCCAGAATATGCCAAATACCAAGGGCGTGAATGCCCCTGCTAAGGTAATTTTGTATGCAGACTCAACCATTCCAAAAATAGTGAGATTGGATGACAGCGCATATAACAAAACACAGCCAGAAAATACGACTAAACATATACGCATCACCTTCAAAAATTCTCTATCAGACATATTTGGCCTTAACGGGCGAATTACATTTTCTGCAAAAGTGACTGAGGGAGCCAAAAGAGTGGCTGAGGAGCAGCTCATGATCGCTGAGGTTACCGCACCAAAAAACACAATTTGCGCGAATGGATGGGTATATTTAATCACAAACTCCGGGAGTACAAATTGAGAATCAAATGCCATGATATTTTGAAAATGTTCAGGATCAATTAACGTTGCGGAGTAGGCGATAAACATGGGAACGAAAGTAAATACAAAATAAATTGAAGCACCAAAAACTGACCCCCAAAAGGCAATCTTCGCTGATTTTGCAGATGTTATTCTTTGAAAGACATCTTGCTGTGGAATAGATCCAAGCATCAATGTGATCCAGACTCCAAAAAAGGTGATCCATGTGTAAATATCGCCTTTGGGCCAAAAATCAAGTTTATTATTTACCCGTGCATGATCGATGACCACGTTAATTCCGCCGGTCATGTCAGAAACTGTCCACCCGATAAATAATAAGCCGCTGATCACTACAATCATTTGTATAAAGTCAAGAATAGCAACCGACAACATGCCCCCTAGGGCTGTGTAGGATACAACTATCAGGGTGCCTAAAATCATACCGGTTGATTCGGCAATCTGACCGTCACTGAGGATATGAATTACAAGACCAAGTGCCTTAATTTGGGCCGCAACCCAACCGAGATAAGATATGAGTATGGCAATGGATGTGAGGATCTCAATTTTTCGGTCATATCTTTTTCGATAAAAATCACCTAAGGTTATAAAATTTTGGTGATATAAGTACTTTGAAAATAAAAAACCTGCCAAGACTAGACAGAGGCTAGCACCAAACGGGTCAGCGACTAGACCGTTTAGGCCTTCGTTGACAAACGTTGATGAAACTCCAAAAATTGCCTCTGCCCCAAACCATGTTGCAAAAACAGTTGCAATCACTACAGGTAAAGGCAGATGCCGACCCGCAATGGCAAAATCACGTGTGTTCTTTACTTTGGTAGATACATAAAAACCGATAGCTACAGAAACAAGGATATAACAGGCAACAAAAACAGGAAGCATAGGTAATCTTGGGGGTTGATCTTAATTATTAATGATCATAATAAATAATTGTAGACACAGCAATAGAAAAAAAATAACCAGTATGCCTATAAGAATTTTATTATTTTTTTGTTGTTGATGCATTTGAAGCTGTTGTTCAGATAATTTAATCGAGAGTTCGGTATGATTTTTTTTCATCATTTCGTAGTCAGGTATATTTTTTAATATATTTAACCATTTTGGGATATCTTTTTTTATTGATTTGATGAAATGTTTAAAGCCAAGTTGTTGCTTTAACCATTTTTCTAGGAAAGGACGTGCTGTTTTCCATAAATCTAGATCCGGATTTAGCTCTCTTCCCAAACCCTCAACATTGAGGAGTGTTTTTTGCAGCATGGTCAGTTGGGGTTGTATTTGCATATTAAATTGACGCGAGGTCTGGAATAAACGTATTAATAATTTTCCAAAAGAAATTTCTTTGAGAGGTTTATTAAAAATTGGCTCACAGACTGCTCTAATTGCATTCTCAAAATCATCGACGGATGTCTCTTTTGGGACCCAATTGGAGTCAAGATGTGCTTGAGCCACTCCCCTATAGTCACGATTAAAAAAACAAACAAAGTTTTTAGCTAAGTAGTATTTATCTTGTTCATTTAATGTGCCCATGATTCCAAAATCCATGGCGACGTATCGACCATCTTTGGATACTTGAATGTTTCCCGGGTGCATGTCGGCATGAAAAAAACCATCTCTGAACACTTGTGTAAAAAAAATTTGAACACCTTGTTCAGATAATTGTTTGAGATCTATATTATTTTTTTTAAGTTCTTCGATCTTGGATATGGGGATACCTTGCATTTCTTCCATCACCATTACTTTTTCAGTACAGAAGTCCCAATACACTTGAGGAACAATTAACAATTTTTGATCTTTAAAATTTTCCCCAAGATGTGCACAATGACCAGCTTCAAGAAGTAAATTCAATTCTGATTTCGTATGTTTTTCAAATTCTTCGACCACCTCAACAGGCTTCAGTCTTTTTCCATCAGACCAGATTAAGGTTAGAAGTGTTGCTACCCATTTTAAAAGTAAAATATTATCTGAAACTTGTTTTTCAATATTTGGACGCAGAATTTTTACAGCGACTTTTTTTCCATCATGAAGCTCACCCAGATAAACTTGAGCAACAGAGGCGCTGGCGATTGGAGTAACCGCAATTTTTTTAAAGATTTTATGGTATCCATCTGGATAGGCTTCGTTTAAGATTCGCTCTGCATCTTTAAATGAGAAAGGCGGGACCTTGTCTTGCAGTTTAGCCAGCTCATCGGCGATATCAAATCGGAGCAAGTCTCTTCGGGTTGAAAGCATTTGGCCAAATTTAACAAAGATTGGGCCAGCCACTTCAAGGGATTTTCTTAGATTTTCTGCCTGAGACCCTCTTTGAAAAATTCGAAATGGACTAAGTAGTAGAGAAATGCATTTGATGATAATCTTTTTATTAAAAAAAAGATCAACTTTATAAAACAGAGCAATAACGATGAATCTTAAAAATTTTAACAATACCATTAGTTAATCTCTTGCATCTTTCTTTTAAGCTTTTCAAGGCGAATACTCAATTGATCAACTTCATCATTAAATTGTTTAACTTGATATTCTTTAGCAAATATTTTATTTTCTTCTTGGTAATATTCAACTGCCGTTTCGGCAATATTTTTTGATATCTGTTTTAATCGTTTTGATAATAAGGAGGTGATTTTTTTGAAATAGCTGGCAATGGTCAGTCCAAAATATTTTTCAACTTCAATAGAAATATCCCATTCAATTTTTTTTAATATTTCATTAATTGCTTTGGCGAGCTTCATATCCCCATGAATATCAATATCTTCTGGTTCTTGTTTAAACATCATTTTGATTAGAGAATCAGTATTCAACTGAATCACTAGATTTGCTTTATTTTCAAACATCTCTTCAGTTACCTTCAATTGGCCATTTTCAGAAATATACAATTGAATATCAAATAAATTTTTATCAAGTCTAAGAGTTATGGTTTTATTTTTATGTGTTAAAAGATCATCTTGCATCCAGTCATTTTGGTCTAAGACATGATTGATGGCCTGAAATATTTTTGTTTTAATCATGGCTTAAATCCAGAGTGAATGGCGACTACACCTGCAGTTAAATTTTGATAGCGACAATTACAGTAACCCTGAGCTTCAAGCATCGAGAGTAAGGTTGCTTGATCTGGATGCATGCGAATTGATTCAGCCAGATATTCATAGCTTTCTCTGTCTTTGGCAATAAATTTTCCGATTCGAGGAATGATGTTAAAGGAAAAAAAATCATATATTTTTTGTAAGGCAGGCTGTATTTTTGAAAACTCAAGAATGACAATTTTCCCTCCAGGTTTAAGACACCTGAAAACTTCAGCCAAGACTTTTTTTTGATCAGTCATATTTCTTAAGCCAAAACCAATGGTTATTAGATTAAATGTATTATTTTTGAAAGGAATCGCTTCAGCATTAATAACCATCGATGGAATTACCAGTCCATGATTAATAATTTTCTTCTGCCCCTCAATCAACATTTGTTTATTAATGTCGCTATGAATGACATGCGCTTTTTTATTTTTCTTTTTAATAAGAATGGAGAGATCACCTGATCCCCCCGCTAAATCTAAAATATGATCATGATCCTTGATCGGGTTATCCAGGCTGACAAATTTTTTCCAGAATCGATGAATACCGAATGACATGAGATCATTCATTCGATCATAGTTACTGGCGACAGAACTGAAGACATTTTCAACTAACGGTTGTTTATCTTCTACATTTACTTCTTTATAGCCAAAATGAGTTTTACTGTTTTTCAAAATGTTGTTTAAGTTTTAGTTGATAGTCTTGCCATAAAATATCATAATTCTTGGCTAATTCATAAAGATAGTCCCAAGTGAATAAGCCGGTATCATGATGATCATCAAAAACTAATTTTATGGCATAGTTGCCAACGGGTTCAATTTTTGTAATAGCAACATTTTCTTTTCCAATTTGTAAAACAGCTTCAGATGGATGGTGCCCTTGAACTTCTGCAGAGGGCGAATAGACTCTTAAAAATTCGGCAGACAGCATACACTCAGTCTGGTTATTGAATACAATTTTTAAGAGCTTACTTTTTTGGTGGTAATTTATTTCAATAGGAACTGGATTAGCCAAGCTCTAACTCATTAGGCTTTTTAGTTTTTTTAATGCATTTTGCTCTATTTGTCGAACTCTTTCTGCTGAAATATTCAGTTCATCCGCTAGCTCATGAAGCGTTTTTGTTTTAGCTTCATTTAACCAACGTGTCTCTAGAACATAGCGACTTCTCTCATCGATTGTTTTTAAGGCCTCTGTTAGGGCATCCAACTTATTTGTTTCTGTTTCTTCAAGCATCAACTGTGAAGCTGGGTCAGCATTTTCATCTTGTAAATAAGATATGGGGCGATAATTATCCTCTTCGGATTCATTGTCTTGATAATCTATGGCAATCTCATGACCATTGAAACGATATTCCATCTCAATAACGTCGGATTCTTTAACATTCAATTCTTTAGCAATATCAGTAATTTCTGACGGTTTTAACGGTTTTAAGGTTTTCTTCATGCTGCGTAAATTAAAGAATAGTTTTCTTTGAGCTTTGGTGGTGGCCGTTTTCACTAAGCGCCAGTTTCTTACCACGAATTCTTGAATTTCTGCTTTAATCCAATACATTGCAAAGGAAACAAGACGCACGCCTCGTGTAGGATCAAATCGCTTAACAGCCTTCATTAATCCAATATTACCCTCTTGAACTAAGTCAGCCAGGTTTAATCCGTAACCTGAGTATGAACGGGCAATTTTAATCACCAGCCTTAAATGCGACATAATCAACTGACGTGCTGCATTTAGGTCATTATGATGATGAAGTTTAGTGGCTAATTCCATCTCTTCCTCTTCGGTTAGCATAGGGATCGCCTGAACCTGACGTTGATACAGGTCAAAACTGTCTAGAGACGGACTTAGTGGAATTGTTAACGCGTTCATAAATTATCCTTAATAATAGTTTAATTTTAGCACTCTACTAATAAGAGTGCTAATTTTAGTAAAAAGTTCTCTAAAAATCAATGTTTTAACTATTATTTTTGAGTTTATATAAAGATCGAGTTGATGAGAAGAAAGAGGCTATCCAGCCTATGGCGATACAAGAAATCGTCATTAAAAAGTAATGGGTCATTTGTAAATCATTCAGAATGACATTAAACCCAAGGATTCGCTCAATGGCATAGGCATAAAGATTAAATACATAGACCATGAGCTTGATGATAGCTGTGCTCACCAGTGCCCCACCTAGTCCATAAAAAAATCCGGTATATAGAAATGGACGTCGAATAAAAGCGTTCGATGCCCCAATAAGTTTACTGACTTCTATTTCATCCTTATTTGAGAGGGTTTGTAATCGAATTGTATTGCCAATGATTACTGCTAAAACGATGAGTAATAGTAAACCCAGAAAATTAACAATCAGCTGGATTAAATTGAGTATGGAATTCAGCTTATTAACCCAAGCTGAATCTATAAGAATATCTTGAATGATTGAGAAATTTTGTATTTCTTTCGTTAAAAAACTGATTTCATTCTGATCTAAAGTGGATAAAGAAAGATAGAAGCTATCGGGAAGTGGATTTTTTTCAATTAAGGCCTTACCATCAAAGGCTAATTTTTTTTGAAGCTTCAACCATGCCTCTTCTTTTTTTTCAAAATTAGTCTTATTGATAATGGGCTGCTCTTTTAGGAATTTTTCAAATTCTATCAATTCTTCTTTGGTATATTCATCATTTAAAAAAACACTTACCTCAGCCTGATATTCAATTTGTGAGGATGCTTGTTTAACATTTTCTAATAAAAGCAAAGCAGACATTGGTAGGCACATGGTGATACCAATGATGATAAACATCATCAGGGTCGCCCCTTTGGCATAAAATAATCTTCGGGTGGCAACACGCAAAGATTCTAATTGGTTAAGCAGGTAATTGATCATAGGTTTGTTGATTTATTTTTAATTGCCCATTTTCGAGTCGAATATGTTTAAAGCGCATGGGAATATTTGGCAGTTCATGAGTTGAAATAATTACCGTGACACCCACCTGATGGAAGCTGAAAAAAATATTCATAATTTCATTAGCATAGGCTTGATCTAAATTGCCGGTTGGCTCATCAGCAGTAATGACCGACGGTCGGCAAACAATAGCTCTGGCTATGGCCAATCTTTGTTGTTCTCCCCCAGAAAGGGTTATGGGCATCATTCTCTCTTTATTTAATAAACCGACTTTATCTAAAGCAGCTCGAATTCTTTTTTCAGCCTCTTGTCCAAAAATATTATTTACGGCGAGGGGTAAAGCTACATTTTCAAAACAATTTCGATCATATAGGAGTTTGTGGTCTTGGAATACCATGCCAAACTTTTTTCGGATTTGGTTTAACGTTTTATCTTTCGCTTGTCCCAAATTGAAATTTTCAAACATCACGGTTCCCGAGGAAGGTTTCTCTATTGATGACAACACTTTTAAAAGTGTGGATTTTCCTGCCCCTGATGGGCCAGTTACAAAGACCAGTTCACCGGGCGATATTTCAAAGCTCACATTTTGTAGGGCTTCTTGATACCCAGGATAACGTTTATAAACTTGGTCGAACCTTATCATTCCAACATTCCTTCTGCATAATCTTCAGCGCTAAAAATTTTTAAATCATCAATTTTTTCACCAACTCCAATAAAGCGGAGTGGAATAGGATTTTCTTTAGCAATTGCAGCAACAATTCCACCTTTCGCGGTTCCATCTAATTTTGTCATAATAAGCCCCGTGAGAGTTACCGCCTCATTAAATGTTTTGATTTGATTGATTGCATTTTGTCCAGTATTGGCATCAAGCACTAAAATAGTTTCATGTGGAGCGCTTTCATCAAACTTCTTTATAACCTTTTTTATCTTCGCTAACTCATCGATCAAATGTTTTTGAGTGGGCAGTCGTCCTGCTGTATCAGCAATCACAATATCAATTCCTTTGGCTTTTGCAGATTGCATGGAGTCGTATATTACTGCACTTGGATCCCCAGTTTCTTGAGAAATGACCGTAACATTATTCCGATCGCCCCACACTTGTAATTGTTCTTTTGCGGCAGCGCGGAAGGTATCCCCTGCAGCAATCAAAACAGACTTACCTTCATCCAGAAGAAGTTTAGTTAATTTACCGATGGTCGTTGTTTTGCCTGCCCCATTGACGCCAACTACTAGAATCACAAAGGGCGTCTGTTTAATATGAATTAATGGTTTTTCAATCTCCTGAAGGAGTTCTGTTAAGATAACTTTGAGTAACTGTTTTAATTCTGTACCATCCTCTATTCTCTCTTGTTTAACTCTTTTTTTTAATTCTTCAATAATCTGTTGACTTGCCGCATAGCCAACATCAGCGGCAATGAGTGTCATTTCAAGATCATCGTAAAAATTTTGATCTATTTTTTTGATGGAAATCAGGCTTGATAAATTAACGCTTATAGCGTCCCTGGTTTTTTTTAATCCAGCTTTAATTTTTTCAGAAAATGAAAGAGTTTTTTGCTGCTCAGGCGCTTCAGGAGTTTGATCTTGAACGCTTATCTTATCATTTTTTAACTTTGGCTTGGTTTTAGCGGCAATAAGTTTTGATTTATTTTTTTGAATAGGAGGCGTTTTTTTAGTGACCGTCTTTTTTTTAACTTCCTCGATAGATTTAGAACTTTTTTTTGAAGGAGCTGATGGTTGTTTGGGTGGTTTTGATTCTGTTTTTTTTGAATCATTACCTTTAAAGATCTTTTTGAGGAAATCAAACATAAGAATCTTCTTTTGAGAGCGAACTAAGTTTATGTTTAACAGTCATTACTGAACATTATATCAAACATTAATCAATTATCATTTCAAAATTATGAGAATACTATCGACATTTATTGGAATTTTTTTATCTTTTACCATTCTTGCATCCACCAATGAATATAAACTTGATAACGGCTTACGTTTGATTGTTAATGAAGATCATCGAGCACCTGTGGTTGTTTCTCAAGTGTGGTACCAAGCAGGCAGCATTGATGAAGTTAATGGAAAAACGGGGGTTGCACATGTCCTTGAGCACATGATGTTTAAGGGTACTAAAACTTCAAAACCAGGAGAATTTTCAGAAATAATTGCTCGCTCAGGGGGGCGGGAGAATGCTTTTACAGGAACTGATTACACCTGCTATTTCCAAACAATGGAAAAATCAAATATTGAATTGTCTTTTAAGATGGAGTCAGACCGCATGCAAAACTTGGTCATCACTGAGGAAGAGTTTAAAAAAGAAATCAAAGTTGTCATGGAAGAAAGACGCTGGAGAACAGAAGATAAGCCAGAAGGAATACTTAATGAGACGTTTAATGCACTGGCCTTTAAGGCCCATCCATACAGTCGTCCTATTGTTGGCTGGATGAACGACCTCGAGTCTATGACCTATGAGGATGCCCTTGAGTGGTATCAAAATTGGTATGCTCCGAATAATGCAATTATCGTGGTTTCTGGGGACGTGAGTCCACAAGAGGTTTTTCAATTAGCTCAAAAATACTTTGGATCCATTCCACAAAAAAAATTACCCCAACGCAAACCTCAGCTTGAACCATCTCAAAAAGGAACCATCCGTGCTGAATTAAAAGCTCAGGGTAGACTGCCAATGATTCAAATGGGGTATAAAGTCCCGTTACTGAATAAAGACCCAATGAAAACAAATACCGAGGCATACGCTCTAGAAGTTTTGGCAGGTGTTTTGTCTGGAACATCCACTTCAAGAATTCAAAAAAAACTGATTCAATCTGGAAAAGCGCTTAGCGCTTATGCCAATTATCCGATGCTCTCCCGCGGGGATGTTGGAACTTTTGAATTTGTGGTGACTTTAAACCAAGGCTCTGACCCAGCTGATATTGAACAAAATATTAAACAAGAAATTCAGAATATTGCGAAAGAGGGCGTCACCCAAGAAGAGTTAAATCGAGTGAAAGCAAATGTGATTGCAGGTGACGTTTATGAAAAGGATTCTATGTTTTATCAAGCAATGATCATAGGGCAGTTGGAAACTATGGGATATCCGTATGAGATGAAAGATGGCTATATCGCAAATATTGAAAAGATTACTTCAGATGATGTTAAAAAGGCGGCACAAACATTTTTTAGTGACGAGGGTTTAACGATTGTTCATCTCGTTCCCGAGAGTACAGACAAATAATATTAAGGAAATATATGAAATTTATTTTTTTACTCATTGGATTAGTATCAACATTTATTGCTCATGCAAAAATTGATATTGATTTTTGGACAACAGACAATGGGGTGAGGGTCTATTTTGTAGAGTCTCATGAATTACCCATTGTAGATATCAACATTAATTTTGACGCTGGAGCCGCAAGAGATCCTGTTGGAAAATCCGGTTTAGCAAATTTAACAAATTATTTAATGTTGCTTGGTGCAGGACAGTTTAATGAAAATCAAATTAGCAATCTTTTTTCTGATATCGGATCTACCCTCGGTGGAGGGATTGATCACGATCATGCCAAGTTAAATGTCCGAACTTTATCAAAAAAAGAGACCCTCAATCAGACAATAGAAACATTTAAACTTGTCATTACTGCACCTAGATTTGATCCAGAGACTTTTGAGCGTGAGAAGAAAAGTACAATATCTTTATTGGAACAATCAAAGACTCAGCCGGATTCATTGGGAACAAATGCTTTTAAAAAAGCATTATTTGGTAATCACCCTTATGCATTTCCTGAACAAGGAACAGTTGAAACTATTCAAAAATTAGATCGTAAAGATCTTGTAGGTTTTTATAATGACTATTACTCTGCACAAAATGCTTCAATTGTGATTGTCGGGGATGTCAATAAAACGGAAGTTAAAAAAATCGTAGCACAGCTAACTCAAAATTTACCCAAAAAAAATCATCCTTCAATTCCAAGCGTTGATACTGTAACAGCTCAGGAGGTTATGATTAGTAATCCAGCGCAGCAGGCTCATTTATTTTATGGGATGCCGTCCATGGTTAGACTGGATGAAGACTTCTATCCGCTTTATGTGGGTAACTATATTTTAGGCGGCGGCGGTTTTGTATCACGCCTCACAGGCGAGGTTC
>Ga0255765_1000974_pt1 | contig 37100 bp, 24 predicted proteins | sample 041ome_8_FD_179965 | JGI IMG/M metagenome (GOLD analysis project Ga0255765, IMG submission 179965) | Coastal salt marsh microbial communities from the Groves Creek Marsh, Skidaway Island, Georgia - 041407BS metaG (version 2) | ecosystem: Environmental > Aquatic > Marine > Intertidal zone > Salt...
GATGCAGGCCGACGTTTTCCAAGGCGACACCGACGAGCAACTGATCGTCTTCGACGACGATCGTCCGGACGACGCGTCGGACGACGACGACGACGACCCGGGCAAATACGGCGAAGACGCGATGCCGAACGATTTCTTCGACCAATTCGTGAAGCATAAAATCCCAGGAACACGCGTCACGAATACGAGTGCGAATAAAAAGTCGATTTTTGATTAGCACACCACGAGCACACCACGAGCATACTTTATTGAATTAAATTATATTCTCACGTTCCGAATCGGTGTCTGTACAGCGGTTTTTGCATCTTTCGGAGCACGTCCACCCACGGTCGCTCGACCAACAGCGCCTTGTTTTTTCCAACCGTTCCGAAAAACAAACACGGGTCGTTTAATATCACCGACTTGACGCCGCCGGGGAGTTCGCTCGCGCCGTTGACGTGTTGGGAGGCTTGCTTCTCTTTGAGCTGCTTTTCGCGCTGACGGCGTTTTTTCTTGGCCGATCCCGTCAAGACTTTCGATTTGCCGAGTTTGGAGAGGACGCAGTCGTCAGTGATTTTAGCGCGGAGGTCGATGCGGGCGATGGCGTTCGGGGTGTGCGCAAAGAGGACGAGTTCTGGGAGGCGGGCGTCTTTGTTCGCGGATGATTTTTTCGCGGATGAAGATTTTCCTCCCCGCTTGGACGACGTCTGTTCTTTGTCGCCACCACCGCCAATGGCAAACGATAAACCACATATTTGACCGGGCGTGTTGTATAAAGCGTCCGGGGCGTGCGCGTTTCTTTTCGCCAAGTTCAAACTCCACGGCAACGGTTCGCCGGTTTCCACGTCAATCGTCCACAAGGAGTTGGACGTGCCGCACGCTATCGCTAAGACTCTGGTTTCATTAAACGCCATCGCGTGAATTGCCGACCACGAGTCCATGTTCAAAGGTGGAGGTAAACGCGAGTGAAGTTTCATCGCGTCCATGGAGTAGATGAAGACGCCACCGACGTTGGCATTGGCCGAGAAGGCGTTGTCAGCATCGCTGACGACGTTTGGCGCGCGACAGGAGGCGACAGCGAGCCATTGCGAATCGCCGCTGCAACAAATGTTTGTCACCGCGGGACAACCAACCGTTTCGGCCGTAACCATGTTGCCTTCCCCTCCTTGAAATCCACCGAAGCCTGACTGGTGCCTGTGTTGTAATCGTCTTCTTCCAGATTCTTTGGCGAACGCTCGCTGCGTTGCGGTTTTTGTCGCGATGTGCGCTCTCAAAGTACCCACAACTTCCCAATTTTCCAAGTCAATAATCTTAATCGGACCATTGATAGAAACAATAATCAACCTTTTTGCATCCGCGGTGAACAACAAGTGTGCCGCCGGTCGTGTAATCTCTTCCGGCAACTCGACTTTCTTCGCGCGCCAACCAGACTTGCGTTTGACATCTGTTGCACCGTCAAAGAACGCCTCCTCTTCCTCGTCGTCTGAGTTCATCTCCTCTTTCTCTTTGCTATTTGGTTCCCGAATGGCGAATATGCGCGGCGGCGAAACGGCATCGGAAAGTACTACCCAACATCCGTCCGGCGATATCGCGGAACAGAGAATTGAGTGTCGACCGGAGACGAAAAGACGAAGGACGCATTCCGGCGCCGATCGTAAAAGCTGACGGTTCTTCTTGTTCGGAGTGTTGTCATCTATTCGTTGTTTCTTCCTCGCGTTAGACGTGTTGATGTTTTCTTGTTGGTGCTGACTACTCGTCGACGCTGTCGTCGTTCCTAAAGCCTCGCCTAGTTTCCAAACGTCCACGTACCTACCGTGTTCGCACATGGCTAAAGGCGGATCCGGGCACGTGAACCCATTCGACCGCTCGCTCAACGTTGCTCCATTACCATTTGAGGGCGTTCCAACCGGTGTTGTTGTTAAACTGCTATCGTTGAACGTGTGCATGGCGGTAGAAGTCACCGCGATTGGCGTTTTCCTCGGCACCGAAACGACTCGCACCGGGTGCTTCTTGCCAAACGCATCGGCGCGGTGCGCTAACAACTGCGCGTCAACTCCTGCGGAAAGCAAAACGCCACCGGGAACTTTTGAATTTCTAAGCATTTCTAAACATTTTACGTCGTGTGTGTGCGGCCGTTTCATGGACGTTTGCACCCACTCGTTGAATCCTTTCTCGTTTCGATTGATTTCATCTAAATTTTCAAACGCGACTATTTTGTGATCCACGCCAGAGGCAAAGACTATTCTCCCGTTTGGCGCTACGGCCAAAGCGACCACGTCGGCATCGTGCGACGGGAATCGTTTCAGTACGGTGTAAAATCGCGAGTCATAAAACGTGACGTTTCCGTCAGAATCCGCGGTGACTAAAGTATCGTCCGGTAGGTAGAGCATTTTCCAGACGCACGTCGGATCGTGATTTCTCGAAACGTCCGACCCGACTCGATTTCGCTTCTTTTTCAAACTATTCGGATTTCTGTGTTTCTCTCTGTGAGATTGTTTCGGAGGTTGGTTCCCGATCAAAATGCACTCAATTTCTCTTTTCAATTCGACATCAAACACGTGAATTCTGCCTTCGCTCGTCCCAGCCGCGATCCTCGTGCCATCCTTGTTCCAACACACCGACAACACCTTACCGCTCACCTTCGGCAGCGTTTCTTTATGCCTCAGGCCACCTCCTACTGCACTCTTTGCCATGGAAATCACCAGCCGCACGCATCCATCGTCGCACGCGATGGCCAACCGCTGCGGTTGTCCGTGCTTCACCGCCTCCATAGGTTCGCTCGCGCAATCCCAAATCGACCCGCCGTGCGATTCGCACGTCGAGTGCGGCTTCAGCGAGTTCAAATCCCACTCGGTGACGGTTCCGTCCAACGCCACCGAAACTAATCGAGCCGGTGGACAAACGCCCGTCTTTAACGACTCCAACCCGTCGTCCTCGTCGTCTCCATCTGAACCACCATCTCCTCCGTTATCGTCGTCTTCGCCAAAATTCATCTCGTGGTCCACGCGAAACGGTTGCAGCCACTCCAACCGCGTGATGGCATCTCCATCCTTCCCGGGAACTCTTCCAATCAACCGCCACGAGTGCGCGTCGTAAATCTCCATGTCGCCGTTTTCGCGCGCCAGTGCGACGCATTTCCCTCCGTGATACGAAGACGTCGCTTTCACGGCGACGACGGACGTCGGTTGCCACTCCACGAACGACGCGCGGTGCAACTCCATCGCGTTTATTATGTTGGAAAATGTCTCTCTCTGGCGGCGGTGTGGGGGTTCTTCTCTTTCCCTTTTACGTGCGCGCGCGTGCAGTCCCACGCGCGCTTCTTCGAAACGCAACCCGACCTCCGAACTCTCACTTAAATGAGTACTTCTTTTCTCGTTTGTTTCGATCGCTTCACCGGCGCTGTCTTTTTTTAGTTTCGTCGCACCCGTCGCAGACAGAGGTGCGCGTGCGTGTGAGCGAAGCTTCTTCTGTTTTTGGGGAAAACGCAAGCTCTTTTGCCATCAATCGAGGGAAAAAAAACACAAGAGAAAACGCCTTTTCGTTTTTTTTCGCATCTCGCAGATCTCAGACAGAGAATATCGAAAATATTATGTATCGTTACGCTCCATTTTTTATATCTAATCTTTTAAACGCGAGCGATAGGGACGAGTCCCCCGACGAAAACTGCCGACGTCGTCGATCTCGCGCGGAGAAGAAGAAGAAGAAGAGGAGGAAGGAGCGCGCGCGCGCGCGCGATCGGAGAACCGTTTCGTCGTCGAAGAGAAGAAGAAGAGGAGGAGGAGGAAGAGGCGAGGGAGACGCGTTCGCTTCCGTGGCTGCTCGTGAAGAGGTACCCGGATATTTGGGGGGAGGTGTTGAAGTCTCTGAACACGACGGATGTTAAGTTCTTATACGACGCGAGTCGTGAGAGTAGAGCGGTGATTCGGAGGCAAGGATACGTCGTGCGAGATGCGAAGTTTAACGTCGCGGAGTTCTCGAGCGTGAGCACTCTCGAGTTCGCGTGGGATCACATTCCGAGACAATCGGATGTAGTGCACAGGGTGGCTGGATCTGGTCGAGTATCGCTGCTTCGTTGGTTAATGCACAAGAAGAACGCGATACCGTGTAGTACAGCGCGGCGAAAAACGGGCACATACACTGCCTAAAGTATTTGATCGAGGAAAAAAATTGTCCCGTGAACGAATGGGCGTGCGCGTGGGCCGCAAAACAGGGACATTTGGACTGCTTGCGCTATTTACACGAACACGGTGTGTTTTTTCCTGTTTCGTTACGTACCTATATGACCCACAATATCTGAGCCAATTCTGCACGCGCGCGCGATGACTTCTAACAGAGACAGAGACAGAGGGCGTCGACGAAGCGCTCGCGTAAAATCAACGCTTTCCTCTTCCCTCTTCGTTTGGCGGATCTCGTTTGGCGGTGATGACTAAAGTTCTATTGAGTTCTATGAATTCTTTGCACCGTGATTTCGAACTGACAAAGGATCGACCTACTGTTCTGCACTGCCCTGAGCCAAACGCAGACGTACAGAGAGAGAGAGAGAGAGAGAGAGAGAGAGAGAAAGTGAGAGAGTTCAGAGTTGTGAGACAATTTTTTCTACTCGAAATTTGAAAATATCTTCAGAAAGAAATCTAGAGCAGAGCGCACACACTCTCTCTCTTTCAGTCGTCGTCGTCGTCGTCTCATTCTTTCGCCGTCGTCGCGCTACCCATTAAACCATGATTTCTTTGTCGTGCACGCGCTGCGCGCGTTTCTCGTCGATCCGATCCGAAAACTCGCGCAGATCTGGTGTTTCTTCTTCGTTTTCTTCTTCGTCCCGTCGGCGGGGAAGATGTCTCCGTAAAACCATCATCGCGTCGGGAACAAAGTCCACTCCGAACGAACGGTACGCGGTCACGTCGAATCCATTTTACGACGCGGAGACGGAGACGTACGCCAGAAAGATACTCGAGAAAGCAAACGAGAAGAAGATGATGAATGGAACGGTGAATCGCGTCGCTGCTCCGGTCGTGGAGGAGCGATGGGAGAAGATCCACCTGTCCACGGAGGACGGGAGGACGAGAGGAGCGATGGACGTATCCGTCGTCCAGTTGAGCGATGTCGCGTTCAGAATGAAAGTAAAGTTAGATTGTCCGCAAATTTTGAACGAACAAGACGCGCTCATCCATTGGGGGATGATTGGTCCGCACGACGAGGATTGGAAGTCGCCGAAACATTTCGTGCGGAACGTCCCGCCAAACGGAAGAGAGCCGGACGCGCAGTCGGAGGAGTCGAAGTTTTTGAACGGCAGAGATTCGTTTGAGCACGTGTTTGAGTTTACGAACGGGTATCACGGAGAGAGAGTGGCGATGTTGATTAGGAGCGAGGATTGCGCGACGTGGTTGAGGGACGAGGGAAGACGGTCGCACGCGGTTTTGGACTTCGGGAGGATGGCAGTAGACGCAAGAGGATCTCAGCAACCAGTTGCCGCGGCTGCTCCAGCACCAGCTCCGGTGACGCCAATGCCGCCGCCACCGCCACCACCGCCACCACCGCCACCACCGCAGCAAGAGCAGAAACACGAGCAGCAGCAACAACAACAAGAACAACAGCCTACGGATAACAACAACGGAGAACGCGTTTTCGCGGCGGTGTCTAACTGGGTCGGCGACGAGGTCGAACTTTCAAACAATCGCAAAGACCGATCTAACAGAGACCGAAATAGATGGGATACGTCGAATTTGCCGTCCTTTGCGGCGGCGCTCGTGTCCAATGATCAATCCGCGTCGTCTTGGAGGCAAAAATTGCAAAGCGTCGAAAAGCTCCTGTGTGAAAATGACGGGAACGATATGGAGGACGCGTTGGCATTTAGTACGATTTACTTGTTTTGGATTTCAGTCGGGGCTATTTCGTGCGTTGAAGATGGCACGCACTATAGACCGAACCATCATGCCGGCTCGGCTGAACGCATGTTTGGCAAAATTGAATCAATTGAGGGTACCGATAACATGTCCACGCTCGCGGCTATTCGACGATTACACCCACGTTTACCCGCATTTACCGCAGAGTTTACGCAATCCGTACCGTTGACGCGCATTCGTGATATTGCTCACGGTAAAGGAGATGAACACGGCAAGTGTCGAGAAGTCAGACAAGAAATTAAACACACGATTCAAAATAAATTACACAGATGCGCCGGCCCGGAAGATCTGGTCGCCTCAGAGAAGATGTTACAAAAACTCACCGCACCAGGGACGGATTACCCGAAAGCGTTCGTGGACGAGTTTGAAATCTTCTACAAAGAATTGAAAGAGTTCTTTAACGCCTCTGGTGTCGCCGAACGATTGGAAAAACTCGCTAACCAAGACGGTGGATCGGAGAGCGCAAACGCGGCGAACGCATTTTTAAGAGCTAAAGCGAACGCGGACGATCAAAACGCGTCGTTAAAAACACTTCTCGAAACGTTGCGTCTATTGCACGAGTCTCGGACGGCCATTGTTCGATCGCTTGAAAGTGGAAACATTCAAGACATGTCCGCTCGGCAACAGTGGCGACTGGCGGAAATTTCCTTGGAAGACTACGCGTTCGTCTTACTCTCTCGATGCTCCAACCTTCTCGGCGCGGAAAGCGACCCGCCGAAGCAAAACTACACGAGCGAAGAAGTCAGCGAATGCCTCAATGCACTCGCCGTTTCATTCGATACTTTGTATTTAAGCTCCAAAAGTGAGGAAATGCAACGCGTCGCAGAAGACGCGCGAAAATTAGCCAGCGAATCGGCTTCGTTTCTCGGATCCAACGATGGTGGCTTAAGAGTAAATGCCATCGCGGAACGCGCCAAGCGTGCGGCTGAAAACTTTTGCGAGGTGCTCGAAAACTTGTTCACGAACAGAGCGCATCAACTTGGCCCGGCGTTAGGTATCGATAACTACGCGGTTGACATCTTCACGGAAGGGCAAATCAGAGCGTCCGTGGTATTTCAATCCGCCAAGTTAGCGGGGGCATTAAGCAGAGCGTCGAGAAATATCACCGGCGCACAAGGCTGGGATTGCGTCGTTCAATCGTCGAAAGGCGATATCGTGTTCCCATTGCGACGAGTTGCACGATTAGACCCGAACTACTGTCGCGAAAACATCACGGAGCCGTGTATTTTACTTTGCGATTCGGCCGACGGCGACGAGGAGGTCTCGACCATGGGTCCGAACGTCATGGGCATCGTTTTATCTCATGCTTTACCTCACTTATCGCACTTGGCACTGCGAGCTCGACAATCGGCAGTCCCTCTAGTCGCTGTTGAAGATGGAGCGTTGACGGAAACGATTCGTTCGTTTGAAGGTAAGAACGTGTTGCTTCGTTCGAAACCGGGCGACGTGAAGATAGAGTTGACCGACGCGCCTGTTTCTGGTGGCGTTTCATCATCTGGCCCTAGCGCATCAGCTGCTCCTGCAGCATCTGCTACTTCTATTACCGCGGATACGTCGTACGCGAACGAACCGTTATCCTTCGCGAATCTTTCGGAGAGCACGCTTGACTTTGCCGTTTCGGTCGCCGGTTCGAAATCCGCGTTTTGCGCGAAACTCGAAAAACTCTCCAGCGACTCGCAATCTTCGCCGTTTGCGTTCAGCGCACCCACTGGTGTGGCGATTCCGTTCGGTGCGATGGAAGTCGCGGCCGCGGAAGCAGGTAAAACGCAATATTTACAAGAACGATTAGAAATTCTCGATTCAAATGTTTCCGAAGCCGAATTGGAAGCGGCGCGTTTAGAGGTGTTTGCGTTGGTTGAGAACGAACTTCGTCCTTCCCAAGAAGTGTACCAAAAAGTCTTAGCTGGTATGGGTTCGAGTGCAAACGCGAAAGCGTTCGTCCGCTCCTCTGCCAACGTGGAAGATTTAGCCGGCATGTCCGCGGCTGGATTATACGACTCAATCCCGAACGTCGATTTACAATCGTACGAACAGTTCGCGTTGGCGGTTTCGAAAGTTTGGGCGAGTTTATATACCGCGCGAGCCGTCGCCTCGCGAAAAGCCGCGAACGTCACGCAAAAGGACGCGAAAATGTGCGCGTTAGTACAAGTCGCCTTGAAACCAGAATGCTCGTTTGTTTTGCACACGAAACACCCATTAACGGAGAGCGATCAAGACATGTACGCGGAGATGGCGTTAGGATTAGGCGAAACGTTAGCGTCCGGGAACGTGCGAGGTACGCCCTGGAGATTCGACATCGCGAAAGCTACGAAACAAGTCACCGTAAAAACGTTCTCATCTTTCGGTGAAATGTACATCGCCGACGATTCCAACTCGGATTCCAGCGCGTTGCAAATGAAACGCGTCTTTTGTGACGACGGTAACCACTGGCTCACCACCGATGAAAAACGAAGAAACGACGTCGTCGGCGGTAAACTCGGCGGTCTTGGCATGTACTTAGAATCGGCTTTAGGCAACGTCCCGCAAGACGTCGAAGGCTGCTTGCTCTCGGACGGCACTTTGTGTGTCGTCCAAGCGCGTCCGCAACCGTGACACGTTTAGAGATCAACTACTAAAAACTATACAAACGCGCTATTATTGTAATACACATATTCTTACTCGCGACTACTATTGCTACACATCTAAAAATACACAAAAACAAGTTTAACGAACGCACTACTCAAACGTCCTCCATCATCATCTCCAAATCTTCCATCACCCCTCTCTCCAATCCTTCTCGCATCGTCAACTTTTCCTCTTCCGTCATCCGCTCGCCTAAATTTTTCAGCGCGACTAAAATCTCAATCTTTTCATTCTCCAATTTTTCGTCCTCTTTCCCTAATCGTAACTCCCTCTCGACGACCGCCAATCGGTCTCTCAACCCTTCTCGATCTCGTTCAAAGAACAGCGCGTAAATCGCCTCCGTCTCGAACGCGTCTTTAATTCTCTCCAAGGTGACCTTTTTCTTGATTTCTGTCGACGACCACGAGGAGACGTTTAAGTTTCCTCGCGCGAGTTTCTCTCGAATGGACGCGAACTTTTTTAACGATTGAAGCGTGTCGCGACGCATGGATTCGACGAGAGAATCTGGGGATTGCATTCGCGCGACGAGAGAAGGATTGGAGAGATCTTCGAGTTGATTTTGCAAACGCCTCACGTGCGCGTCGCAGTTTTTGAGCAAGAGGAGGTCGTGCTGGTCCTGCATTGCGTTGTTTATACCGCGTGATGATGCTATATATATCGCGCGCGCGTCGATACTTTCAAGAGCATTTCTTTCCCTAAAATCTTCATTTTCAGTACAAAAAAAAGGTTAACAACGACGAAAATATGAACTGTCAGTGCGCGACGACATCACGCGTCGTCGCGCCGTCGTTTGCGCTCACCTTTAACAGAACAACCGCGAGAGACTTTGGACGACGTTCTTTACGAAAACGGGTAGTAGGAGCGATTCCCGATGGCGTTCGTTACGGTATATTATTAATAATCGCGCGAGTGTTACATTCTTTCTTTTTCTCTTTCTTTTCCCCGGGAAAAAAAGGGGGATTTCCCCTAGCGCACGATTTGTGTCTCGCGATGCGCGTGTATGTGCGAGGAGCATTTGGAAGTGACGAAACACCACATTCTGCCAGAAGTCGAGAGTATTCGTACGATGTTCGCTTCTACCATTCCACAAGAGATTTCCGATCCATATCATGATGCTACCGGTGGTGCTTTTTTTTTCTTTGTGTTTCTCTCTCTCTCTCTCTTTTTCTTTACCTGACCTCTCTCTCTTTCTCTTTCTCGATATATAAAGACTACACGAGCGAAGACGAACGATACATGCTCCGCGCGATAGAACTTGCAAACACGGTGACGTACGAAGAACACACGAACCCAAATCCAATCGTCGGGTGCGTTCTGGTCGATCCGACGACGAACGAAATCGTCGGCGAAGGGTACCATCCGAAAGCGGGCGAGCCGCACGCGGAGGTGCACGCGTTGAGAGCGGCTGGTAAGAAAGCGAAAGGCGCGACCGCGTACGTGACTTTAGAACCGTGCAATCACTTTGGGAGAACCGCGGCGTGTTCTAGAGCGTTAGTAGATGCGGGCGTGAAGAGGGTGTTGATTGGTGCGTACGATACGGATCCCAGAGTCGCTGGAGGCGGGATGAAAACGTTGTTAGATCGAGGCGTCGAAGTCGTTTGCGGTTGCAAAGAACGCGAGGCGACGGAGATGAATCGAGCTTTCTTCGATAGGATTGAACGAGAGAGACTAGAAAAAGAACGAAAGAAGAACTAAAAAATAATACCCATCCGTCGTCGCATAGCCATCGTAGTTGTTGTCATAGCGTGTACCATCATCGATTGTTCGTTGTGTCGTTGTTGTCGTGTTAGACTACTATGTTATACTCTTTACCCCGATTGATATTTTTACAATACAACTCTTTCTTTCCTTCTAAGATCGCCTCCCGCAGTGCAACAAACTCCCGGCGCCTAAAAACAGCGAAAACAAACCCGCGCTCCCCACGGTCGTCCGACCTATGTGCCTGACTTTCAGCATTCCCGGTATCTGCGTAAAAAAAGTTCAGTTTTCGAGAGTTGATGCATAATTTCAACGCGCGCGAATGTGCAAATTGGAAAAGAGAGAGAGAGAGAGAAACAAGAGCTTTCGCTCATACCTTGTACGCGAACGCCTCGTAGGTCCCGTAACACGCCCCGACGGCGCCTCCGACGGCTCCACCTAACGCGCCTCCGGTGAGCACTCGCTGCATGCACCTGTTATCGCCGCTCATGTGTGGTTGCTTTTTGTTTAAAAGAAAATGTTTTCTTTAGAAGTGAAGACACAAAAAATTCCAATTCGCGTCAAAAGAACACGAACGATACGCGCAACAACATGTCGCTGCTGCCGCGAGCGCTCGGAAGAACGACAAAAATAGCCACCAGCGCATTTCTTCGACACCTCCTCGCGAAAAAAGATTTCGTTAAAAACAGCAGCGGCGGTTGTTATAACAACGCGCTGTTGTCGACTTTTGCGTGTTTAGGTGAAATCGATTTTTGTCCGCGAAGGGAACGAAGAAGAAGAAACGCGACGGCGGCGACGACGACGTCCGCGTCGGCGCTACCACTAAAAGAAAAACAACGACATCGCGAAGGAGGAGTGTTGTTGTTATCATCAGTGTCGTCGACAAATCGCAATATCCACGCGTCTGCTGCTGCTGCTGCGCGCGCGAGCGAAGAAGACAACAAGGCGACTCTGGAATCGAATTTCAGTCAAAAAGCGAACGAGTATTTGGAAACGCTAGGGGAAAAGCTCGAGTCGTGGGCGGACGAAGAAATCGAGGAAGACGTGGAGTGCGATTATTCAGACGGCGTTTTGACGATATCTTTAGGACGAGGCCGAGGGACGTACGTGTTGAATAAGCAAGCTCCGAATAGACAGATTTGGTGGTCCAGTCCGATATCCGGACCGCACCGGTTCGAGGAGGAAGGCGAGCGATGGGTAGACGCGAGGCGAGGCGAGGAGGATTGCTTAGATGATTTAGAGACAAAGTTGAAGAGCGAGTGGAGGAAGCTTTTCAAAGGGAAGAAAGAGTTGCGTTTGTAGTGTATTATTAGTATATGAGTATACTTTGTGGTTAATATACCGTCACGTATCCAAAAACGTTTCCGCTCTTCATCTCGATACGTACATCATACTCGTCGTCGTATATGTCTCTCTCTCTCTCACGTGTATCGTAAAAAAATGTATTTCAACTCGTTACAACTCATCAGCTCTTTGCGCGCGCTCTCTGTCTCTCCCTCCATCTAAGTTCTATCTATTATTTGCTCGATGCTTACCTTTTTCTGTTCTCGCAGATAATAGATGTCACTCAACTGCAGCGTTGCCGTCGTCGACTGGCGCTCGCGTTTCTGGTTTGATGTGTTGGACCAACTCGCACGGAGGTTTCAGAGGCAAAAAGAGTTCCGAATCCAACTGTTCAACCGTACACGTCGGGCACATACGTTCGCCCCAGACGTAGAATTTCCTCGCTTTCGTCGCTTCGATGCCGTTAAAATCGCAGCTCCCAGCGAGCGTGTATGCCCCCGAGTCTGGGAATAATATGTAATCGCCGTTATTGAGTTCCGTCATCATCGTGTCTCTCATGACGCAATCGGCGGAATCGCAGGTGGGCCCCCATATGGTACTTTCGTATTGTAAACCTAATCGCAATTCGAGTTCAGGCATGGAACCGTCCCCGGTGGATTTCAAAATGTACGCTGGCGTTTCCAACCCGTCGTAAATAACGCCGTTGAAACATCCGTACAAACCGTCGGTGATGTAATAATCATAGCGTGAATCTCCAGATGCTTTCACGGTTTCGCGTTTGCCGTACACCATCGACGCGATCGTAATTGGCGATTGCGCGAAATATCTCCCCGGTTCGGCGATAATATGAAGCTTTGGCCATTGTTCTTTGGGGAAAATATCATCCAATGCTTTCGAGATGATGGAAAAATCGCAGGGCGACTCGTCGATGTTGCCGGTTTGATCGAACAAACCCGTATAGCCGCCGCCTAAATCCAACATGTTCATCTTGAAACCGTAATGGTAGCCTTGTTGAAAGACATCCTTGGCGTGTTGAATCGCGTTTCTGTACGCGTTCGGGTTTCGACTGGAACTGCCGACGTGGAACGAAACGCCGACGATATCCATGCCGAGCAATTGTGCCGTCGATAAAAGTTTCGGAACGTCGTCCATGTGTGCGCCAAATTTCGCGCCGAACGAAATCTTTGCCATCGGGTCGTCCGCTTTGATTCTCAAGACCAACTTGCACTCGTGCAATCGCGCGGCAAACATTTTGTGCAACTCAGATTCGGAATCAAACGTGGTAAACTTTACACCGTGCTCGGCGATGCAGCGCAAATCCACCGGTCTCTTCACCGCGTGCGCCAAAATGATCTTATCCACATCGATCCCCAACTCTTTAATTAACTCCACCTCGCCTTGACTCGCGCAGTCGAATCCAGCACCCAAAGCTGCCAACGTAGAAATGATCCCTCGATCAGGGCAACACTTGACGGCGTAGTGCGGAGTCACTCTCGGCATCCTCTTCTTTAAGTGCTCGTACAACTTAACCACGGCGTGTAAATCGATAACGGCGAACGTATCTTCCAAACGCATGTCGTTCACGAGTTCCAAACACCTTTCCCTCACGTCGTCCATCGACCTCGACGCGATCGGTTGCACATCGAACGTTTTTCGAATCTCTTCAAAGTTCAACTCCTCCGGAACAGCCTCTTCGAAATCGACCGGTTCTTGCTGCGTATCGTCCAACAACGTCTCTTCAAAACCAGCCGTTTCCGCCAAACCTTTCACGATGACCGCCAACTCTTCCGGAACAAACTGCTCGACAAAATCCGGATCGGCTTCCCCAGCCTCAACGTACGTCTCCAACGAGTTAATAACCTCAAACGCCGTCTCCAATTGTTCCTCGGTAATTAAAACCGGCGGCGGCTCTTCATTCTGTTCTCTTTTATCGCGAAGCGATTCCATCACTTCCTTCGATAGAAACTCAGCCTTCTTCCTTCGGTACGAGCTCGAACTCCTCCCGCCGCCGCCGCCGCTGCTGTCGATGTTCTCTTTTTCTGACTCCTCGTTTCGAAAGTTTCCACCATTCGCGGCTATGTTCACGCCTCCCCTCGGCGTCTTCGGCATCGACGACGAAAACATCTCCCTCCGCTCGTCCATCGACGCTCTCTCCTTGAAGCTCCCAACTCTCACGATTTCTTCGATGTTCTCCGCCAAATCATCAAATATCCCGGACTCTTCGATATCCTCCACCGCTTCCTCCAAAACCGTCTTGATTTCCGTCATGGAATACTCCGGCTTGTCCTCCTCGTCCATGTCTTCGATTTTCATCGGTTTCTCCTCGCCTCGTTCGTCGTCCGACGCCTCGCCGTCATCGTCGACGGCACCCTTGAGCAACGCGTGCGTGAGAAGCGATTTGCGAATCACCGACGTTCCCAACTTTTGCTGCTCGTCTTCATCGTTCATAACTACCCTCCTCGCGACTTTGAATGAGAGATGTATCCGTGCGCGCCGGCGAAGAAAGCTTGTTCAGAGAGAGAGAGAGGAAGCGCGCCGCGTTATATAAAGCGCGCGCGGTGTGGCGAGTTTTTTTGGGTTTTTAGAGGCGAAAAGTGGACGGTACCGTTATAAGCAGTTTAATCTGTTGGTGTCGTGTGACTAAAATCCAATAATAAAAATATTACAAGGCGTCGGCTAAAGAAGCTCTGGATGATGCTCTTCTCTGTCCGTTATTGTCGCTTCTTTCGCTTTCGGGCGACGCGCTGCTGTCGTCTTCTCTCAAAATCTCGCGGTCTAAGGAGTTACTTCGATCGGATCGGTCGAAATCGTCGTCGTCGCGGGCTTCCGCGCAACACGCCGTCGTGCCGGCGGTGATTTTACCTCCGCCGTCGGCGCTGTAGACGGAGAAGACGGCGTGGCCTAGCGTGAGGCCGAGGATGACGGATATGAATAAAGGGGCGTGGTAGGTCATGGAGACGAGCATGAGGAGGTAACCAGCGGTTACTTGGAACGCGTAGAGCGTGAGGGTGAGTAAAGTCGTCGTCCAGTCGCCGCGACGTCGTCTTCCTTCGCCCCGGACTTTGCGACGTAACTTGGCGCAAAGTTCTATGGACATGCCTAGAAAGACAGTGAAGAGGCACGCGGCAAAAACCAACCCGGGAGATTTCAACGACCACGTTTCAAAGAAGAACGCGACGCACGGTTGATTGGAGTCCGTGCCGGAAGAAAACCCATCCATGAACATAGTCGTCGGAGGGATATTCGAGTTGCACTGCCCGTTGGAATTCTCGTTCGGAACGGCCGGGCAAGCTGGAGCACAACTGTCGCAGTGCGCCTCCGAGCCATTGGCGCCGAAATCGTCCGGCCATATTTTATCCGTGCCAGACTCTTGACATACCGCCGTAGAAGCATCGCACCCGGTTGGAATTGGCTGGCAACTGAGCCAGCAGTAAATGGTACCTTCGGCGCACGACCCGTCGTCGGCCAATATCCGTCTTTGAGGGAAACGCACGCTCGACTCGTCGTTCTCGGTGGTCGCGGGTAATCCATCACACGCCGCGGATACGTAATCTATCGCAGCAGAGGAGGAGCCGCTCGTTTCATTTTCGTTCAATCGATTAACGAGCGCTCTCGCACCGTTCAGCCATTCGCCAAAGTTCAGATTCACGTTCGTGTCCGGATGTTCGTCGCTCAAGTTCGGAAGAACCATTCGACCAAACCACGCTCTCGTTTCGCCCTTTTCCAACGCAACCGCGTGGGTTGGAATTTTAATTTCGTCTAACAAGCTATTCCTAGTGCTACCGTGTCGTTTCGGGTGCCAAGCGCGCGCGGCTTCGCCTAACAAAACGAGCATGCCATCGTTTGGAATGTCGTAGGAAACGCCGTCGACGAGCAAACCTCTCGATCCGGCCTGGTCATCCTTCCCGTCCACCCACGCCGGAGTCATAACAATGGCAACGCCAACGTCCGTGTGTTCGTGTTTCCCGCGCTTCTTCTCGGGCTCATTTTCTTTCGCTCTCTTTTCGGAAGGATCAGACGACGACGACGACGACGACGACGACGATGAATCGCTACTCGCGTACACGTGAAAATGATCCAACGAAGCCTCCGAGCGCAACGCGTCGCTAAAGAAGTTCTTCTCCATCCTCGTTGGTCTTCTGTTGGCATCTTCTCCTTCATTCGCGTTGAGTATCGCATCCAGTCTCGGTAACGTCGCTTGACTCACGAGGTCCGCGAAGTCCCGCAACTTCTCCAACTCTCTTCGCAAATCGAACGCGTCGTCGTCGCCCTCCGCGCACTCTGCGTTTACATCCATCGATAACCGCTTATTTGCAAACTCCGCCAGCGTGCTTCGCGAAACCCCCGGATGTTCTTTCGAATACGCTTTCGAATTGCGCAAAAAAACGTCCTCTTTCGCCTCTTCCACTCTTTCTTTCTTCTTCGTCGTCGCGCACTCGCTCAATCGTCGCAAACTTTCCTCCCTCGTCTTTTCAAAACCATTCAAGCCTTTCACGAAGAGCACGCCGGGAGCGGATTTACCGAAAAACGCGCTCTTGACGACGTCGTCGTGCGCTCCCGAGCGCAACGACTGGACGCTCGGAATCGTTGGCAGAGGATGGAACGACGAGGACGATGGTTGTTCCGCCGTTGCTTTGAGAAGGACGACGCCATCGAGAAGCACCACGGCGCACGAGAGAAGAAGAAGGAGGACGCGCGCAAGAGAAGAGGGAGTCATTTGCGCGCTCTTCCTCGGTGTTGTTAATAAATATATGTTTTTATGTGCGTATTTATTTTGTATGTGTATGTTAGCGTGTGGAATGAGGAAATTGTTATCTTATCAGAACGACAAAAGCGAGAGTTTTCAGGTGTGAAATCGAACCAAAAAATACGTCCCCGCGCGCGCGGACCATCTCGATGACATAAAAGTAGCGTTCGCTTCACGTGTGGTATACGCTGCAGTGGTGTTTTTTAGAAAAGAATGCATTTATCTCGCAGCGGCAGCGGCTGCGCTGTTGTCGCTGGTGAACTCTTCGCTCTCGTCGACTCGCCTGTACACCTGCGCGGTTCTCGAGCAACTCAACACTTTCATCGAGCACTCTCTCGGCTCTTGCGGGTACGGTCCGACCCAACTTTCAATCTTCGTCGGTGAGGTGAAGTGTTCCGTGCCTTTATCGACTCTGTTGTGACCTCCGAATCGGCCTTCGTCCGTATCCAAGACGCAGACGTATTTGCCCGGTCTCGGGACGCCGATTTCTAAACCTTCGAAATCTTGCGTCGGGTTGAAGTTGAAGACGAAGAGCAAGTCGCCTCGTTCAAAGACGATAATTTTGCGGTTATCGTCCGCAGTGGAGACATGCTGGTGAGGATTGGAGAGGAACTTGAATCCATCTTCGATGTTGAGCATTTCGCGATCAAAGTTCTTCATGTCTTTGTATCGTAAATGCTCGGCGTCGGCGAGGTCCCATCTGCGTCGGCAGTGGTCGTGGGACCAGTTATTGCCTTCGCGAGGGAAATCCACCCATTCCGGATGGCCAAACTCGTTGCCCATGAACGCGAGGTATCCTTCGCCACCTAAACCGATAGTGATGAGACGGAGCATTTTATGCAACGCGATGCCTCTTTCGATGATTGGGGTGATGGGTTGCGTCGCGGACATGTGGCCGTACATTTCGGCGTCCATGAGCCAGAACGCGGTAGTTTTATCGCCAACGATGGACTGATCGTGCGATTCGACGTACGCGATCGCCTTTTCCGAGTATCTTCGGTTGCAAAGAGTGGAAATGATTTCGTGCATGCCCCAATCTTCGTCTTTTCGCGTTTTGAAATATTTCACCCAAAAGTCCGGGATGGACATCGCCAATCGAGCGTCGAAACCGACGCCATTTTCGCGAACGTCTCTGCACAAAGTGGGCATACCAGAAACGTCCTCGGCAAAGACTTCAACTTCCGGGTAGCTGGAATGTAACAAATCGTTGACTAACATGAGATACACGACCGCATCGACGTTCGTATTCATGCCTAAATATTCCTCGTAGTTTCCGGTGAACTCCATGTTCAAGCCGTGGTGGTGATATAACATGCTCGTCACGCCATCGAATCTGTATCCATCCACGCCATACTCTTCGATCCAATATTTCGCATTGGATAACAACAAACGCTGCGTTTCCCAGTTGTCGTATTTAAACAAGCGAGAATCCCATAAATAATGGTACCCTTTCTCGCCGATATCAAAATACGAGTCTTCCGCTTTTTGCCCGACGTCGAAACCGGCTAAACCATCATCGGTATTTTTACTCGCGTGAGAGTGAATGATGTCGATGATGACCCGTAAACCTAACTCGTGCGCTTTGTCGACTAAGTATTTGAAATCTTCCGGAGTACCCGACCTCGACGAGACGCCGAAAAAGTTCGTCACGTGGTACCCGAACGAACCGTAGTAGGCGTGTTCCATGACCGCCATTAATTGGACGCTATTGTAGCCACCGCCTTTGATTCGCGGTAAAACAGTATCCGCGAACTCTCTGTACGTGGATACTTTCGGGTCGTTAGAAGACATGCCAACGTGTGCCTCGTAAATCCTTGGCGCGGATGGTTTCTTCGGACCTTTCTTAAACTTCCACTCGTGTTGCTCCTCCTTTGGCGGATCCCAATAAATCCCGTCGTACTTCGCACCCATCTCGTTCGGTGGGACTCTCGCGTACCTGATGTACGCTGGAATTCTATCCACGTGTCCGCCGTCCTTGAACAATCGAACTTTCACTCGAGAATCGTGCGGAATCGTCCCCGCCGGTAACTCGCACGTCCAGTTCCCGAACGAGTCTCGTTGCATCGGCGTCGCTTCGCCGTTCCAACCGTTAAAATCGCCAACTAAAGCCGCGTGATTGCACGCCGGCATCCACTCTTTATACACGATCGTCCCGTCTTCTCTCTTCGAAAACCCATACTCCTTGTACCCGTCCGCGAACTGCGATAACGACCCGCTCGCGCTTTCGATGGCGTTTTTCACTTGCTGAAACTTCTCCCACCGGTACTGCAAGTGCCCTCTGTGCGGTTCCAACATCCCATCGATGGCGACGAGATCTAATCCATCGCGAGAGTACTCCTTCATTTCGCGTCCTTCTTCTTCTTCTTCCTTCAAAACTTCATCCATCGCCTTCGTCAGCGTCTCGCCTTCTCTCTCTTTCAAAGACGACGTTTCGAATTTCTCTCGCTTTGATTTTCTGCTCTCGTTTCTCCGTTCCCTCGCGCCTTTGCCTCCGCACCGGACCGGGGTGGCGACGATGACTCTCGAAGAAGTTCTCTCGCTAAAACCGCTCCTCCTCAATCTCGTCGTCGCGATCGCCGCTTGCCCCGAGAGCAGCCGCATGTGTGTATCGCGTGCGATCCTTGGGAGTTTAGTTAAAAAAGCTCTCTCAAACGTGCGCGCTCGAGTTGTGATGGATGAGTGGCCGAGAAGAGGAGAGAGATACAACGGTTTCGTTTCCTTTTAAATGTAAAACCCTAAAATATTTATTTATCTATACTTTCTACTAAACCCTAACGTTCATTATTATGTTTTTCAAAAGAAGAAAGAGAAATCTTTCTCTTCCTTCTCTCTTTTCACCGGATGAGAGAGAAGCTGATGTGGTCTAGTGGTATGATTCACCCTTAGGGTGGGTGAGGCCCCGGTTTCGATTACCGGCATCGGCCCTTTTTTTTGTTGCGTGTCGTGCGGGGTAGGTAAAAGCTATATGCTATAAAAGCTATATACTTTGAGCACACATGTGCCTTTTTTGCGTCGCCTTTTGTTCTAAAAACATTTGTTTTTTTTGATGAAAAAACGTGTGACTCTCCTTCGCTCTCAAAGTCGTCTCTTCGTTCTGAGAGAGATGCTTTGGGCGGTTCTTCGCGTCAAAAATAGAAAAAAAGTGTCACTCAAACGTCTTCACACACAAAAGAAGTATAAAAGTAAATAAAAGAAGCAAAATGAGAGCGACGACGGGAAGCGCGTCGTCGGCGGCGCTCGCGAGCACCTCTTCTCTGTCGGAATTCGGAAGAGAAAGATGCGGAACGACCGCTGGGAGAGGGCAAACTTTTGCGCGACGACGACAACAACAAGGTTCGAGGAGGAGGAGAGAGAGGTGCGCGCTCCGGGAAACGAGAGCGACGACAGTGGATAACGACGCGATGATGATGGTGACAATGAAAACGATGACATCAGAAGAGGACGGAAGAAGGAAACGAAATGCGTTTGACCACCGCGCGACGAGGAGGAGAGGCGATGTCGCGACGACGCGAGCCGGGGCGTACGAGCAGTTTCTCTCGGGAATCACCGAGAAAGACCGGAAAGATGTGCGCGATTCGTGGGAGAAAATCATGCGTTGGAAATCGTTCGTGGAGAGCGCGAAGCTGAACGACGAGGACGTTCTGGCAAACACGAAGAAAGTGACCATCATGGGTGGTGGGTCGTTCGGGACTGCCATGGGGACGTTGTTGGCGAGGAACAAGAACGATTTAGACGTGGTGTTATTATTGAGGAACGAACAAGAGGCGGAGACGATAAACGCAACGAATCGCAACATGAAATATTTGCCCAAGTACGAGTTGCCGAAGAATATTCGGGCGACGACGAATGCGAAGGAAGCGCTAGAGAATTCCGATTTTATCATTCACGCGGTGCCGACGCAACATTCGCGAAAGTTTTTGAGTTCGGTAAAGGATATCATCGATCCAAAAACGCCGCTGTTGTGTCTGTCGAAAGGGTTAGAAGTCGGATCCTCTTTGATGATGTCGGAGGTTATTCCAGAGGCATTGGAAAGGGATCAACCTTTGTGTGTTTTGAGTGGACCGACGTTTGCGGTGGAGTTGATGCAAGGGTTACCGACCGGAATCGTGGCAGCGTCGGAGGACGAGGCTTTGGCGAGGCGAGTGCAATCGCTCTACGGCAGTTCGTGTTTGCGAGTGAACACTAGCACGGACGTCGTTGGTGTGGAAATGTCGGGCGCGTTGAAGAACGTCTTGGCAATTGCGGCGGGTATTGTAGAAGGTTTGGAGTTGGGAAACAACGCGATGGCAGCTTTGGTAGCGCAAGGGTGCGCCGAGATTCGGTGGCTCTCCGGTAAGTTGGGGGCGAAGAGCGAGACTTTGGCCGGTTTGAGTGGTACCGGCGACATCATGTTGACGTGTTTCGTGAACTTGTCCAGAAATAGAACGGTTGGGTCAAGGTTAGGGAGTGGAGAAACGTTAGAAGACATTTTAGGATCGATGAATCAAGTTGCGGAAGGTGTGGCTACGGCTGGGGCGGTCGTGCAGTTGGCCCGAAAACATCGCGTGTCGTTGCCCGTGTTGACTGCGGTGGCGAGAATCTTGGAAGGAGACGTGGATCCGAAAGACGCGGTGGATCAAATCATGAATTTACCACAAGTTCCGGAAGTATAATAATAATAATAATAATACTGATAACGCTTTAGAAAGAGAGAATCGTGATATTTAATGGCGTTTCGATTGTATCGTGGTGATGCTAATACTAATAATAAAAATACTACTTTGCTACTACTAATGAACTAAAACACTCTACTGCTCGTTTGTCTTCTCTTCCTCGAACAAACACATGCGTCGATTTGGCATGTCGTACACTACACGTCTTGAATTTAAAACGTTCGCACACACCATACCGACGCCAAACTCGCTCAAATCAAAGCCGCTGCCGTTCGCTAATAATGTCTTCAACTCTTCGACGCGCATACCCTTATTCTCGAACTCGATCCAATCCAAGGTTGCTTTTACGCACTTCTCCGCACCGCCACCGCCGCCGCCGCTTCCACTCACACCACGAACTGTCGACGTGCGGCGAACTTCATTCTTGGATAATAATGCGTTTTCTAAATCCAAGGATTCAACCGCGCGGCCGTGAAAGATCACATCTGCACCGCCGGCGCCAGAGTCAACCATAAAAACTCTCAATTTGGTTTGATGGTTACCTTTCCCGGAAAAACGAGCTTTTAAATGTGGGACGTTGGAGACGATGGAAACGTTTTGCCATGGCCACTCGTCCGCGTCGAAATAGCCTCTCGGGTAAATATGAACGGTTTTATCTTTTCCAGATGAGACGTCGACTATGGATGATTTAAACGCGTCAAAACCGATTATACCCGCAACGCGCTCGTTACACCCGGAAACGATTCCACTCGCGTCCATTTGCATAAACACTGGCTTTTCAATCTTCAATTTACCAATCGTCAACACTTTTGCGCGGCGAAATGCGCATTTGACTTTTGTTGAGACGCCAGAAACGTGAACTTCGCCAAATGTGTCTAAATTTAAATCGTCCGCGACGCGCTGGTCTAACACGAGACCACTCGCCCCGGTATCTAAAATGAACGGACCGACATCTCGACCGTTGATGTACGGTCGAACTAACACGTGATCCGAGGAACATTTGACAACCTCGACCTCATAATTATTACTACTGCTGCTCATGGCACTATCTCCACCACTCCCATTCACTCTACTATTATCATCATTATTTTTGCTATCATCATCGTCATTAATGTCAATCGAAATTAGCTCGCTATCAAATCTCTTCTCGGGACTACTGAACGTCTTGGACGAACTCTTCGCCCTGTACCCACGCGCCTCAAACCTTTGCGTACTTCCGCTCGACCCAATGATCTCGCACGTCTCCGCAAACATAAAACTACCATTCCCGTACGCCCTCCATCGACTATACTTCCACGTCTCTACGCTCCCGCAACACTTTATCTCCACTTTCTTCGGTAAATACGTTTCTTTACAAAGAAACACGTTCGCGATGATCAACCCGTCGTCTTTCAATTTCACCGCCACCACTCGTTCGTTCTCGTTCGTATCTTTTACGTACGTCACCTCAACCAACCCTTTCGTCTCCAAACAATTTCGCGTCACCCAGAACCCGGTTCTGATCCACGTCGCCAACAGCGCTGCCTCCCGATCATCCAAATCCAACGTCTGAGTGTACCCGCTAAAATCCGTTTCCCAAACTTCGTTCTTCCCGGCGTCGAAGCCGGAGACGTACGCCAAGTGCGGATTCACGCACTCGTCGATGAAATTTTCGTCCGAATACGCCAACTTCCATCTCACGTCCATGCCTAGATGTTCGCCGTCTCCCCATAATTCGCCTTCATGCGACCCATCGGTAGAGGAAGAGGAGGACGACGACGACGACTTTGACGTCTTCGACGCTTCGTCCTTTCCAACTTTCGCATCGCTCCCAACACTCGTCTTCGTCGCTGGAAATACCGCCGCTCTCGCTCGTTCGAGAATCTCACGCACGTCGCCTTCGAACGCCTCTATTTTGACGCTCTCCTCTTTCTTATTCTTCGACGATTTCAAAAAGTTTTGCAAGAACGCGCGAGGTGTCGCGGAGATGCGGTTGGTATTCGTTGGTGTTCGTTTTCGAAGTCGTTGTCGTCGTCGTCGTCCGTTGTTAACAAACGACGAGGACGAGGAAGCGAGAGAGAGCGTCGTCGTCGTCATCGCCACGTCTTCCCCGTTTCGTTGCTGCGATGAATGAAACGACGGCTCGTTTTCTCGCGTCTGCGCGTCTCTTTCTCACTCGCTCTCTCTCTCAAGCGTTTGTTTCTCTCACTCTCTCTCGTTCTTTTTTATGGAGAGTTTGAAAGGAACCGGAGTCGGATTACTACTCGGGGAAACAAAAAAAATACGCGGCGCGACGGACGCGTTATTGAGTTAATACACAAAACTGAATAGATAATAATAATACAACAGTGATGATAACAGTAATGACTACAGTATCGATGTGAAGGAGAAACGTGTGCGCGATCGTGGTTTTTACGCCTCTGTCCTTTCTTCAACTTCTCCTCGTTCCTCGGCCGTGGTCGATTTCGGTTCGCCTCGTTTCTCGACGATTCTCTCGACGTGCGCAACAATGTGTTTACCATAGGTATACTTTTTCATTTCCGGCAAGTGTTCGCGGATGCGCGATAAAAATTCGTCGAACTGGTCGTCGTCGCATATTTCGAGGAGTTTTTGAACGACGTAGTTGGCGTATTGATCGGACATTAGCTTCGGGAGGTAATCTTCGTTGGCTTTCATCTCTTCCGTCCCGTCTTCTTCTTGTTCGAGCACGGAGTCGGACGATACGCTTCGTTTACCGAGCATTTTGTCGATCATAATTTTCTTTTCCTCTCTTCCGCAATACGCCATGCATTTTTCAATCACATTCGATGCAAACTTGTGCGTGGCCAAAGAAGTTATTTCCATCGCCAACTCTCGCAAAATTTGCTTTTTGTACTTCTCTGAACCGTATTGCAACGAGTGCTGAACAACGTAGTTCCCAAATTGATTGATAGCGAGTTCGGTGGTCTTTTCTACTATTGCTGGCAACAACGATTCGCTCTTTTGCTCTTCCGTGCAGTGTTCGAGCATGCGTTGGACGACTCGGCACGCGAAAGGATGCGAGGAGAGTTTGCGGACAGTCTCCGCGTCTTTTACAATAATTTTTACAAAGTTCACCAAGTCACCAGTGGCGGAGAGTTCGAGTACAAGCTTTTGCGCCACGTGATTTCCGTTTTGGTCGCAACACAAATTTTCGAGTTCACGTTTGAGTGGCTCAAAAAATAACTTGTCTCGCTGCTCCCGGGAGCTCACATCCAATGCCTTTTGGATGACGCGACATCCGAAAGCGTTCAAGCACAACTCCAAACACGATTCACCCGACGCTTTTTCGAGCAATAACTCCAACTGTTCTTCGTTGGCACGCTCCAAGCACTTTTGGATGACGTAGTTACCGAACACATCGATAGCTAAAGTCTTGAAATTCGGCAAGATTTCTTCCAAGACTTGGTTGAACTTGCTTCCGTCCGCGTCAACAGCAGCATCAATGTGAGACTGAATAAACCGCGAGCCGTGCTGATCGCTCGAAAACTCCACGCAATGACCAATAACTTCTTGAAACGTAAACTCGCCCCCATCAAGGTTCAAGTTTTCGCCCGTGCTGTTCGAGTTGAAGATGTTGCCTCCTCCTCCTCGACCAACGTTTCCTCCCGAAGCGGGGATGCGTAACATTTTGTATCTCAAGAGTGCCTCCGATGCCGGTGGGCCACTACTATTCGCATTCGTTTCATAGTCATCCATATTTCTGTTGTTACCGTTGTTATTGTACATTGGAAAGTTTCCGAGATCGGTTTCGCTCCTTCGATTGTTCATGTGACCAAAGTTGTTGTTCTTCCGATTCCTCCCGCTTCTCGAACTACCTCTCGAATCCATACCTGATCTGTCAGGAAAACTCCCACCATTTGAATTGTTGTTGTTGTTGTTGTTGTTGCTATTTCTGTTCCCTTGTCGTCGGTTGCTATTGTTATAGCCCCGCTGTTGCCGGTGATAGTTATTGTTGTTGTTGCTCATTTGGAAACCGTTGCCACCACTTCCGACATTCATGCCCATCATGTTCCCGGGGAAAGGCATTCCTTGCGCAGCATACATATCTAACATCTCTTGCGTTGGCACTATCGCGTAATACGCAGCGTTCATCTGTTGCGCTTGTTGCATTCTCGCGAAATCGCTCGGATCAAATCCTCCCATCATAGCCGGCGGTGGTCCACCTGGTGGCGAACCGACTAAAATTGGCATCAGTTGCTCCGGAGAACCAGTCGCGTATGACATCTGTTGTCGTAATGCCATCTCGTACTGATACATTTGCCTCGCGTACATGAAGTTTTCGTTAGCTCCGCCGTTGTCTCCTCCGACCCCTCCGTGTTGCGTATACTCGTAATTGCTCGTCATCGCCGGAGCGTAGTGTTGTTGTTGTTGATGATGATTATAGTATTGCTGTTGATGCTGCGTGTACGCACCTTCGCCGTCATCAATGTTCTGCGGTGACGAAGATGGAATCACATTCGGACTCGGAATATTCCGCGCTCTCGACGTAGAACTCGTTTTCTCCTCCCCCGCGACTCCCTTCCCTTCCTCCTCTTTAAACGCGCTCACTTTCCCGCGATGGTTCGGACTCGTCAGCGGCGACTTCTCCCCGTCTAAGCGGACGTTGTTCAGTTGCTCCTCGATGTGCATGTCTTCTCGGCTCGACTTTCGCGATAGATTTGTTTTAGTCGTCGTCGTTGGAGAGTCCGCGTCGTAGTTGCTCATATATTTTTTTTTAATTCTCTGATATTCTAAGCACCCTCTCTCCTCTCTGTCGACCGGCGACCTTTACGAGGTCCCCGGTGTCCGGTCTCGTCTCTTGGGGAAGAAAAAAAAGCAGAAAAACCGACCGACGGAACGCGTTTTACTCTCGCGGAATCAACGATCTCAGAGACTTCGAAAAAAGTACCTCTCGTCCTCCTCCGAACGAAACGAAACGAATCAGAAGACTCGTTTTACCGACTTTCCGCGCGGACGTCGACGCGTTCTCGGTGCCGTTTTCGCGCGCGTCCTTTCGAAATGTTCTTTTTTTTTTGCCTCTCTCTTCTCTCGGTCGCGTCAAATTTGAGGGGGTGGCACCGAAGACACGAGAGGGAAAAAAAAATCTACGCTGCCGTTTTCGAGAAGCAACTAAAGAGCGATAACGGACAACGAAGCACGTCGCCCGCGATGCGAGGTTGCCGTGTCTCTTCTCGTAACGATGAGGCGATGCGTGCGTGTGCGTTTTATGTACAGTTAGTGGTGCACCTTTTCCAATTAATGGGAAAAAAGATTAGAGCGATTTTCTGAACACACGTGTTGTAACGAACTTCCAAAGGGCACCAATGTGAACACCCTAAACGTTTTTTTTCCCGGAAAAAACCATTTCAGACGGAACGAACAACCGGACGCGAAACAAAGCGAACGCTCGTCTCTTCTTCCGTAAAGAACACACACACAGTGAGAGAGAGAGAGAGAGAAGAGAGAAAACAGAATAAAGGAAGGAAGAACGAATTTCAACCGTTTTCTCGCTGTTTTTTTTGTGCGAACGTTTTGCTTTTACGCCGCGCGAAAAAGAAAGAGAGAAAGAAATGGAAGATCGGACGGCGACAATGATGCCGACGAATGCCGCTGCGGCTGTTCGCGCGCACAAAGTCGACGACGCGGACGCTTTGCGCATGCACGAAGACGATTACGGCATGGTGCAGTTGAAAAAGAACGTCGGTGAGGTCGACGAAGAGGAGGAGAACGAGGATAACATCGCCACGGATTCTGAGTTGGACGAAGAGTTGAACAAGGAGGAGGAGATGAAGACCGCCGACAGGAAGAACAAGAACGACGACGAGAATAAGGAAGAAACGGACGAAATACAATCGACAAAGACGAACACGATTTCTACGCGAGAGTTGATCGTGAAGAGGAAAGCAAACGTGGAAGAGTTGATGGGTTTATACGAGCAGACGTACTACGATTTGATCGAGACGATGCGGAAGAGACACAGGAAGTTTCAGCTGAAACACGGCCACGCCGGGTTGAAGTCGGCGGCGACGGCGCTGGCAAACGCGAGAGGAGTACCGAAAGCAGGGAACAACAAAGATAATGCGAACGGTGGAGAGCACGAAGGCGACGAGCAGCAGCAGCAACAACAACAACAAAACGGAACGAGGACGACGTGTTCGTCGGAAACGTGCGAGAAGAACGCTTTGCCGTTTGCGAGGTTTTGTTTCGAACACGTGAGTTTGGACGCCAAGCAAAGATTTTACGAGGTGAACGCGAAAAGCGGCGAATTGGAATGGAGAGTAAACGAAAAATTTAAAAAACCCACGCCGCCATCCTCTGACGCTGGCACGAAGGAAACTACTCCGGCAAAAGACGCGAATGCGAAAGAAGAAAACGCGCTTCCCGAGCCGGCGACGGATCCGAAACCTCTCAAAGAAATGTCGCCCGGTCCTCCGGGCGGAGGTGCCAATCCAAACGCCAGCACGTCGCCAGGTGGCGCGGACATGTCCTTAGCTGCATCTTTAGGTTTGCTTTAAAACAAAAAGAAAGAGAGAAGAAGAAGAGGGAGGGAAGATTTATGTAATGTTGTAAACTACTAGTATTATACTCGTGAGAAACTTTTCAAAGATTATTATGGCTAGATTTTTTCATGCTATCGCGATACTCCTCTTGCACGTTTTCAAACTCTCGACTATCTTGTCTGGTGACGATCCACCGTTTTCTATTCAACGTCTCCTGCGGTATATCTTTAGTCACGTTGAGTATGAACACGCCGCTAACGATGACGACGAACCCGATCATCTGACTCAAAACTTCCGCGTATCCTTGACCTAAATAATCTTTAAACATGATTGAACTCGCGGTTAACGTCAACGTCGTGAAACACACGTAATATATAGGCGTCACAATTGCCGTGTTAAACGTATCCAGAGCTTTGTTTAAGTAGTTCATCTGCGTCAACACGCAAAAAATCACAAACCCAATCATCACCCACGTCTCGATTTCCCGCATCTGGTTATTCCCCTCGAACGTCATCTTCAACGCCAACCCCAACGTCTTCACGCTCATCACCGATAAACTCCCGACCAACGAACATATTCCTATCGGTACTAATAACTGCGTCGTTCCGTGAATCGGATATATTTGCGTGATGAGAACGAACGTAAACATTAAAACAAACGCCGAGTACGACAAAAACGTAGGCTGGAGCATTAAACTCACAACCTCTTTGATCGATTCGATTTCCTTCTCCTCCGGCGCGTGCAACACGATATTCGCAGACCCGACGATGCACAGCGCGCACCCCAACCACCCAAACGAGTTCAACTTCTCGTTCAAAACGTAATGACTCAACACCGCGCTGATAATGATCGACAGCGCGCCTAACGGCGTGACCACGATGGCTGGCGCGAACGCGTACGCCGCGAAATTCGCAACTTCTCCGAGAATCATCGAGAGCATGCCAACCCACCACAGAGGCTCGTTCAGATACCCGAACCCGCCGTCGCCGGCTCTTCGCGCGTTCGCTCGAGACCCGGACAGTTTTAACCCCTTTTTCTTGATGATGAACGACGCGCCGATGCACAGCGACGAACCGATGGCGAGAAGTAAACCTTTGGTGTTATCGGAAAATCCTTCCGAAGAAGAAGAAGAAGAAGAAGAAGAAGAGTACGATCCTCGAAAGTGCGGGTCGTCGATTAAGGCGTACGCGGAGGAGGAAGAAGAGGCGGCGGAGGAGGCGGCTCGCCCCATCGCGTCGGCCCTCGTCATCGACGTTTCTCTTTTTGCGCGGCGCGCGAGAAGAGACTCTTGTTTTGGGGAATATATTTATGGACGAACGTCACTTTTAAGATACAAATGAAAACACGCGAAATACACGCACAAACACACGATACGCGCGCGATGATGTCGTCTGCACTCGCGCGACGACGCGTTTCGACAGCCTCTAACATTTCGTCGTTTCGTCCTCGTCGAGCGACGAGGTCGAAGAGAGGAAGCGACGTCGTCGTCTCGGCCGCTTCGGGAGGAGAAGATGATGACGAAACGTCACCCGTGGGCAGAAGGATTTCCCCGAAGAAAGTCGTCGTCCTCGGCGGCGGTTTTGGCGGCTTGTACTGCGCGTTAAAGCTCGATTCGCTGTCGTGGACGAATAAGAACGAGCCGAAACCGACGATTACTCTCATCGACGCGAACGATGCGTTTCTCTTTAAACCGTTGATGTACGAGTTGTTGAGTTCTGACATGGAGGAGACGGACGTGGCGCCTTCGTACGAGGAACTGTTGGAGAATACGACGGTGCGATTTTCGAGGAAAGAAGCGATGAAGGTAGAACCGGACGTAGTTTTAAAAACGAAGAGTGGGAGCAAAGTGAGCGGGACCGGTGGTGAAGTCGTCGTGAGGGATCCGATGACGAAGGAAGAGGAACGCGTGAAGTACGATTACCTGGTCGTATCGCTGGGCGCGAAGGTGGATTTCGAGTCCGAGAAGAATTTCGTCAAAGGCGCGAAGGAATTCGCCATGCCATTCAACGGGCTTGAAGACGTGAAAAACATGCGCGAGAAGATTGATCGAATGCGAGAAGATGCAAAGGCAAATGGAGGCGAAAGAACGGTAGCCGTGGTCGGCGCCGGCTACGCGGGGGTAGAGTTGGCGTTGTGTTTAGCGCGATGGTTTGAAAAGGAAGACGGATTGAAAGACGTGAAAATAAAGTTGGTCGCGAAAGATGGCGAATTGCTCAGAAGCGCGACTACGGGCGGAAAGAACGCAGCGAGGAAGGCGTTGGGAAAAGCCTCGAACGTAGAAATTATCGACGGCATGGTGGACGCGATTGAAAGCAGTAGTGGTAGTAGTAGTAGTAGTAGTAACAGTAGCGGTGATAGTGGTAAAGTGAACATTTCTTTGACAAAAAGCGATTCGTCTTCCGAAACGCTCGAAAATATCGACATATGTTGTTGGACGGTTGGCTTATCTGCGAAACTTCCAACCAGCGAGGACGATTGGCCGTTTGAGCAAGACGCGCGAACGGGTAAAATAGTCACGGATTCCACCTTAAAAGTTGCCGGATACGACCGCGTTTTCGCTTTAGGCGATAACAGCATACAACGCGAATATGAGAAGAAGGATGATAGAAACAACGAAACAGAAAAGCCCGCTACGGCGCAAGTCGCTTTCCAAGCGGCGGATTATTGCGCCTGGAATGTTTGGTCTGCCATTAACAAAAAATCCCTCCTTCCGTTTCGCTACCAACACCTAGGGGACATGATGACTTTGGGCGACAAAGAAGCCGCCGTACAATTCCCAGTCGGCGAGGAAACCACCTTAGACGGTTCTGCCGCGTTCGCTTTGCGACGATTAGCGTACCTTTACCGCATGCCAACTAACGGGCAGCGATTGAAAATTGGCAGTAAATGGTTATCGGCTATCAGCGCGAACCCAAGCGCCTTCGTCGAGGAAGTCATCGAAGGCGTCAATTCGTACACGTCGAGATTATAGTACACGCTTAGTAAATCATTGTAATGCAGCGACGCTTAGCATCACTCAAAAAAAGAATGCGCGCGCGCGTAGAATATCCGCTCACAAAGAGAGTAAACGCGTGCCGCGCCCGAAACGTTTTTCATCTCTCTCTTTCGTCGTTTCTTTTTCTCTCACGCGAACATATCTTCACTTTTTCTCTGATTAATTCCTCTCCCGAAAGAGAGTTGGAGAGCGAGAAAAAACAATGGCTGGAGGCGGTGCCAGGAGAAAATGCGCGCTGTTCTTCGTCACGTCGTTCTCCTTCCTTGTGATGACTCTACTCCTCTCCGCCATGTCCTCATCCAAGGAAGACCTGAGGAAGTCGCTCTCTAAAATTTCCAATCAAAACTTGAGCGAGACGGTGTCGGACGCGATGGACTTTTTCAGCTTCAACGTTTTCGACGACGAGGAAGAGGAAGAGGAAGAGGAATCACCAGATGTCGCCGAGGAGCGCGATTACTCGTTAGGAAACAAATTTTCAATAGCGAATGGGTTTGACGTGGACGAAGCCATCGTGAGCCCGACGGAATATCGAATTAAAATTCCAAAGGCGAATGGTGGTAGAAATCAACTTTGTGCGAGGGCGTATTTAGATAAATTGCCGTGTAAGACGGTGAAGCCATCGATGCCGGAATGCGTCGGGGACAGCTTTAGTTTTGGCAACTATTATTGGACGGTTTCTCAGAAAGCCGTGGAGAAATATAAATCCGATCGAAACTTGAACTCGATTAGTAAAGCGAGCGGTGTGAAGAAACGCCTGCCGAAGGAGGGACCTTTCGACGAAAGAAACGAGAAGCCGTACAAAAGTTGTGCGATTGTATCGTCGAGTAAAGCGTTGAAAGGGAAGAAATTAGGAATGAAGATAGATTCGAACGAGGTGGTTATGCGTATGAACGGCGCGCCGACGAAAGGATACGAGAAGGACGTCGGTTCCAAGACGACGTTTCGAGTGCAGCACGGCGGTTACTTTGGTTGGCGCGAAAAGCCGGAGGAAGTCTGCTTAGGTAAGTGGGCTGCGGGAAGAGATCGTAGTAGTCACTCGGAATTAGAGAAGATGTCGAGAACGAAGGTGCACGCGATTAATCCAAACTTTGCGAGGAAATCAAGGACAGATTGGTTCACGAAGAGGGATCATCTCCCTACGCAAGGATTCCGAGCGCTCCTCATTCTGTTGGCAAGTTGCAAAGAGGTGAGCGCGTTTGGTTTTAGCGGTGGGGCTGGATGGTATTTTGATAAGGTGAAGAACCGTGGACCCGCGGATAAGAGAAAGCACGGGCAAGGTACGGCAAAAAACCGTTGGTTAGATGCGCCGAGACCGGAGTCAGTTAGAGATATTGATGGTAAGAAACGGCGTCTTCTCGCCATATTTAGTAATAGCAAACGCGAGGGAGACTACGACGAGAATAGCGAGACTAACAATGCAACGATATCGCAGCGATCGTTGCTGGCAATTAATCCGAGAAATAAGTTGCCAACGACCCACAAGCTCTCCGTGGAGCGCGAGTGCATTCAAAATCTCGTCAAGTCAAAGTTTCTCAAAAAAGGTGGTTAGAAGGGGCAATATTTATTTTAGCGTGCACCATATCATTTAATATTAAATATGACATATATTAATCTATTGTATAGCAGTAGTATCGTATCGTATCGTATCGTATCGTATCAGTTCTTTCCGCATCAATTGTTTTCAAATACAGATTTCAGAAACGCCTGAAACGCTTTCGCGTCGGTCTCTGGATTTCTCGTTTTCACGAAATCGTGTTCCACCATTTCGCTCGCCGTGTATCGCTCGTCCGCATCTTTTTGTAGTCCTTTCCTCACGAACTCACGAAACGTTTCCGTGAACTTGCCGTGCGTTTCTTCGCACAATTCACTCTCAGGAGAAGGCCCGTGGACGATTAAATCCATTATGTCCCAGAAACCACCGTAACTCCCTCCGGACGTTTGCTTTTGCAAACCGCCTTCGTTGTTTTGTTGTTGTTGTTGTTGCTTCTTTTCGTTCGACGCGACCACGGCGTACGGAAACTTACCAAATGCAAATTCAAGCAGCGTCAACGCCAAACTCCAACAATCGGTTTTGTAATCGTACCCGTCTCCTCGAATTCTTTCGGGCGACATGTACGTTGCCGTGCCTACCCAACTCGTGCACTCGGCGCCGGATTCGCCCAAGCGTCCGCTCACACCAAAATCTGATAATTTCACCATGCCTGTTTGTAAGCAGCACAAAATGTTCGAAGGTTTCACGTCGCGATGCACGACTCGTAAAACTTCGTGCAGATAATGTAAACCTATGCTCGCTTGACTAGCTACCGCGGCTATATTTTCCTCATTCCACGGTAAATTTTTATTCTTCTTACACACCGCGTCTAGCGATCCTCCATCCATGAGTTCTAAAACTACGCGAATAGTCGCACCGTCCGCGAAAAAAGCGCCGTAACAATTCACAACGTACGGGCATTTCGATTCGTGTAACGTTCGTAACTCGGTGATCATCGCTTTTCGTCTATCGTCGTCTAAATTCACTCGAAACGATTTTACCGCCACCTTCTTCTGCGTAGGTTTGTGCAACGCCGTTTGCACGACGCCGGAGGCTCCAGAACCTAACATTTTCGCGTTCGTGAAATCAAAATCGTCTAAAGTAGATAAGAACGACCCAAACCTAGGCGTTCCGTTATCTTCGTTTACCAGTGAACTGTTCGAACACGACGTGTTCAAACTTTGATCGAGCGGTGAATTTTTCGCATCCGTTCCTCCTCGACTGCTTCCTCCAACCGTGTCTGTTTCGATCGAATTATTATTTGTCATCGCGGTATTGCTTCGGCTCGTATTTTTTCCTCCGTCTGTCGTGCTCGACGAGAACGACATGTCTATTTTACTAGTGTAGCTACTGTTATCCTTGTACTCGTTCGTGTCAGCGCTCGCGTTATTCTGTTGTTGTTGTTGTTGTTGTTGTCCTCTCGTCGTCGCGCGAACCATCGCCGTCTCTTCCATCTTCCTCGTCACTAACCCGACCATATCCACCACAGACTGCGTCCGACTCTGACTCGCGCTTTGTGTCGCGGATACGGACACAGAGATCGACCTCGATTCCGATCCGCCGTTGTTGTGAGCGCCTTTCTCGTTGCTCTCCTGCGTCTTCCTCGAGAGTTGCGACTGCGTCTCTTCGTCGAGCTTGGACAAATCCGAGGTGGATATTTGCATGCCGAGTTTCCCGATGGAAAAATCGCCCTCGGTGAACGTCCCCGATCCCGTCCTGTTATTAATCGTCGTCGTCGTCGTTGGAGACACACACACACACAGAGAGGGAGAGAGAGAGAACGTGAATGTCAGCACCGCGCATCGAGAGCGTTTAGAAAAGAAAGAAATATCTCTCAACAAATGCGCCAGACAGCGAGAACCAGAGCGAAGAGAGATAGAGAGAAAAAGAGAAAAAGAAGAATTAAGAGAAAGAAAAAAAGAAAGCCGAGAGAACCCAAAACGCTAACCCGCGCTTACCATCGGTACTCCCCGGAGTCTTCTTTCGGAACGGAGAGAGAGAGGCCGGCTGGTTTGCCTCTCTGCTGCTGCGAGGGTCGTTCGCTCATTTCTTTTTGAAGCGAAATAAAAAAACGAGCAAAAAAAGAGAGAAAAGTTAGGGAAAAAGAAAAAAGAAAAAAAAAAGGGGCACACATGATTAAAAAGGAACACAAAACAACACCTCACGAAGAAGGCCCGGCGCGGCGTAAACCCTCCTCCCATCGCGGAGGCGGCCGGCGCGCCCACCGAAGAACGTTTCAGAAGGAGAGAGAGAGAGAGCGGTTTTTTAAAATCGCGCTTTTCTCTCTCTCTGTCTCTTCTTTTTCTTCTTCTCTTTCTTATTTTGGTGCGTATTTTTTGCTACTGTTCAGATTTTTTCTCGTAAAGAATGTCTGCTTGCGCGGCCCCTCATTACATCAGAAAGAGAGAGAGAGAGAGAGATTCCATCGCATCCATCGCATCCGTCCCGTCTGTCGCTCTTCAAGAAGAAGAAGAAGATGATGATGTCGTCGTCGTCGTCGTCCGCTCTTCTCGTCGCAAAAAACGAAAAGGTCAAAGCGACTTTGAGAGAAAACTAAACAACACGCGCAGAGAGAGGTGTGTGAATGAACATGAGAGAACCGACGATGTGCGCGCACACCGCGCCGCTGAGCAGCAGCAGCAGCAACGACACCACTTCGAATAATAATCCTCATCAAAACTATCCTCCGGCCGACGAGACGACCTCGCTGTTGCTTTCCGCGAGGAGGAGTAGCGGCAGCAGCAGCGGTAACAACAACGGGAGCATCGACGACGCGGGAGGAGAAATTGGGAGATGCGAAGACTTTAGGGTTTCAGGGGAAAAGTCCCAGAAAATCACTTCGTCCTTCTTTTTCCAATCATCGTCTCCCACACTGCTCGACGAGAGCAACAGCAAGAACGAGATGGAAGAGGAGGAAAACTCGCAGATGAAACCACCGTCGTCGTCGTCGTCTTCTTCTCGCGGAGGAGGAGGAGGAGATCTGATGAGTGTTGGTGGTGGAAAGAGGCTCGATTCAGCGGCGTTGGCGATACAGAGAAAATTCCGGGCGTTTAAAAACAAGATAAACAGCGGACGCGTGGATGTGGGTAAAGAAGACGACGACGATATGATGGACGATGGGAACGGCGGCGCGAGATCGATTTTGACGGGTAAAGGTGGTCGTGTTGATGATGATGGTGACAACGACGACGAGAACGGCGAGAAGAACGTTTCCACCGCGTACGCGCAAAAGATCATCGAGCGAGATACCAAGTGGCTGTACATGAAATGCTTCGTTTTAGCGACTCTGTGGTTCGCGTTGAGCGCGTCGTTGGCGTTGTATAATAAAGCAGTTTTTAGCAAGAAAGGTTTTCCGGCGCCTCTTTTGTACACGTCGTGTCAATTCTTCATGCAATGGTTGCTGGCGACCGCGGCTTTGCAGTGGCCGCAGTTGTTCAACGATGAAGATAAACGGTTCGTCACGCGAGGAAGGCCGATAATACCGACGGATTCGTGGTCGAGAACGATTTTGCCGGTTGGGTTTTTTATGGGGTTAGATATTGGGTTAAGTAATATTAGTTTAGTGTACATTACGGTGTCGTTTTATACGTTGACGAAGACGACGAGTTTGATATTCACGTTGTTTGTCAGTTTCGTAACCGGGATGGAAAAGTTTTCGTGGACGCTGACCGGTATCGTCGTGACGGTGATGTTGGGGGAAGCGGCGGCGGTGATCGGCGAGACGCAGTTTAACGCGATTGGGTTCTTTATTTGTTTGAGCGCGGCAGCGGTGAGTGCGGTTAGATGGGTCATAGCACAGAAAGTCATGCATTCCTCGAGCTCGAATAAGTACGGTTTACACCATCCGGTTATTTTGTTGTACCACGCGATGCCGGTGATGACGGTGGTGACGTTTTCGTTTAGTTGCGTGCACGAGCAGTGGTGGGAAGCCGAGAAATGGGATTCGAAACAGTGGAGTTTTAAAACGAGTAATGAGTGGATAATGGCGTTCGCGACGGTTTTATTCGGCGCGTGCATGGCGTTTGGCATGACGTTGTCCGAGTTTGAGCTGTTAAAAACCACTTCGGCGATTACGGTCATGATCATAGGCACGGCGAAAGATTTAATCACCATCGGCGCCTCGGTCGTGATTTACGGCGACGTCTTGGACGCGTACAACGTCTGCGGTTTGTTCTTATGTCTCATGGGCATCATCGGTTACAACAACTACAAGTTGCAAAAGATGAAAAAAGAAGCGCTCACGGGGAAAACCGGCGACCTCGACGACGGTTTACCTCTCCCTGTGGTCGTTTCCAAGTCCAACTACAAAGAAGACGACGAGTACGAGGACGACATATTCCACCAAACCTTCGTGAGATGATATGTATGTGTATATAGATAGATATAGATATCATGTGTAGCAACGTAGTGTAGAGAGAGAGAGAGAGAGAAGAGAACGAGATATACGTAGAATTCCTAGACGTAAATGTATTTGATTTTGCAATAGTAGCATATAGTACATCAAGCTAAACAGAAGAGAGAAGAGTCCCAAAAGTCAAGTCAAACTCGGTTTGACTTCCTCCACCATCGCCTTCGCGTTCACAAACTCCTCCTTCTCCGCGATTTTCTCCCCTTCTTCTTTGCTCGCGCTCTCCACCAACTCCTCTAAATCCACGAACGCTTTCTCCAACCTCACCGACGTATCTCGCACCATCGCTTTCGACTCTTCCAAACACTGCATCTGTTGCGAAGAAGAAGCAATCGCGTTGGTGAAATCCAAAACTTCTCGCTCGTACATTTTCTGCTCCTTGGAGAGGCGACGCAAGACGCCGGTTTTGATCTTGAGCTGACGCAAAAGCTGCTGTTGCTCTGCCGTCGTCGTCGTCGTCGTCGTCGTCATTATTCGCTACGCGCGCGTGATAATAATAGCGCTCGAGGAGGGAAGTTTGAAAATTTTTTTCCCGAGGAGGGAAAGGCAACCTTTTTCCAACTGTTTTTTCCCCAAAATTCACTCTTTCGGTATTAAATACCACATACAAAAACGATGAATACGAGTAGCTTTACGTCCGCAAAGACGACGGCGACGTCTGTCTGCCGGCGTCGTTGTTTTGCGCTCGTTTCGAGACGAATCTTCTCCTCGCGAAGAAACGCGACGACGAGAACAACGACGATGCCATCGCGATACTTTCATCATCATCAGACGAAGAAGGTTTTCGTGGCACCGTTACGAGCGA
>Ga0255765_1000977_pt1 | contig 37011 bp, 31 predicted proteins | sample 041ome_8_FD_179965 | JGI IMG/M metagenome (GOLD analysis project Ga0255765, IMG submission 179965) | Coastal salt marsh microbial communities from the Groves Creek Marsh, Skidaway Island, Georgia - 041407BS metaG (version 2) | ecosystem: Environmental > Aquatic > Marine > Intertidal zone > Salt...
TTTTTTACCCTTAAATAGATTACATAAAATTTTTACTTTATTTGAAACTCTGCGCAACTAATTTGCGACGAATTCAACAAATATAGAGACCAATAAGATTTATACTGTGTTTAGTAATATGAAAATCCGCCTATGCCGAAAATAATCAAGGGCTGATGTAAAAATTATAGTCGAAAAAGCCCATAAATAAGAATTGCCTTCTACACAATAATCGCAGTACCAAAAACAAATGATTGTGTAATTCTTCAGTTTACTATATTGGCGAAGTATATGGTTGTTTTATATCAATTGGACTGCTTTTATGTTTCAAATAATTTTATCAATCGCCGCACTGCTGATTAGTATTGTAATCTTGCAATTGGGCAACAGCATGTTGGCCCCAACAATTGTCTTGAATGCCAACCAGGCTGGGGCATCGCTCAGCAGTGTTGGGTTAATCCCGACGGTTTACGGTTTGGGGTTTGTCGCGGGTTGTTTCTGGGCGCGAAAGCTTATGAAAACAGTGGGCCATATCAGAAGTTTCTCTGCTGCTGGTGCGGCACTAGCCTCATTAACTCTTCTTATGCATTTAATACCCGATACGGTTGCCTTAATATTATTTCGCGGGCTTATGGGCGTGGCAATCGCAATTGTGATGACATGTGTTGATAGCTGGGTTGGCCATGTCACACCGACCAACATTCGCGGACGTGTTATGGGCTTCTATTCAATGATAACCAAACTTGCGTATGTTGGGGCGCCTACGCTGCTTTCATATTCATTGCTCATAAGCGAAAATGCCATCATCTATGCCGTATTATTATTCACAGTATCTCTCATACCGGTTTGTTTGACAAAACTACCGCAGCCGCCCATTGGGCCGAGTGTACCAACATCGTTTTCGTCTCTTTTTAAGGATCTACCAAGTACCTTTGTCGCCGTTTTTGTCCTTGGCTTCACCAATACAGCCATTCTTAACCTGTTGCCCGTTTACGGCGTTAAAATTGGTTTGCCAACATCACAAGCTCTTGCCCTGCTCACTGCTGTGCATCTTGGGGGATTGGTTATGCAATGGCCAATTGGATATCTTTCAGATGTATTTGGCAGAAGAAATATATCAGCGGCCGGTTTTTTTATTTCCTCGACTACAGCCATTTTTATGACAATGACCTTTGCAGAAGACCCCTCTTATGCGTTCATACTTTCTTTGGTTTGGGGCGGTGCGGCGCTGTCACTTTATTCGGTGGCCCTTTCGCACGCCATTGACCGTGCCGATAGGGAGCAAACCGTAGGTGTGTGTGCTACTGTTCTGACTATTTGGTCCATAGGATCAATCTTTGGCCCGGGAATAGCAGGCGTTATCATGGAAAGTTTTAACGTTAAAGCATTATACCTATTTTGTGGTGCATTTCACGGGTTCACCGCTTTATTCATCCTGATGCGACTTATTGTTTCAAACCGACGCAGAAAAAGACAAGATAAATTAACCGCAGAAGAGCTCGAAGGTGTAATCTGGCCGCAGAACCGACCATTAACCTAACACCGTAATTGACGATCAAATCACCGTTAGTTATGTTTTCTTATCCTTTGTTTTTAAATAATAAATTAGAAAATAACACCCAGATAAAATGTGGTGTAATTTTTTTTATTAAAAGGTCTTGAAACCCAAAAAAGTGAAACTACATAAATTCTGAAATCGTTGAAGGTGCCCTCGTTGGGCCTTCAAAAACGGTTTCATACAAACGTTGTATTTAGTCTTGCTAACGAAAGGAGATTGAAAATGGCAAATGTAATGAGACTAACGACACCTCTTATGAGACAAACTGTCGGTTTTGACAGATTTAATGATCTGTTTGAAACACTACTCAGTGATACGACTGAAGGCTTTGACAGTTACCCTCCCTATAACATTGAAAAAGTCGCAGAAGACAAATACAGAATTGTTATGGCTGTTGCTGGCTTTAATATGGAGGACCTCAACATTATGGTTCAGGACGGTGAGCTCACCGTTTCTGGAAAGATTGAGGATAAGGATAAGTCGGAAAAAGACGTGGAAATTCTTCACCGTGGTATTGGCAATCGTGCCTTTGAACGGACATTCCGTCTTACTGATTATATCCAGGTTACGCAAGCAGATCTTAAAGACGGGCTTCTAACCATCAGCCTTTACCGCGAAATTCCGGAAGAAAAGAAACCACGGATGATCGAAATTAAAGGTGAAACCAAACTTATTGGCAACAAGAAGAAAAACTGACCTAATAAAGTTGGGACAGGAAGCACAATCGTTTAATGGATCATTGAATGAACAAGCTTCCTGTCGCCAACTCACTTTTGAATGAAAGGAGTATTTAATATGTTTGACACATTGAAGGGTTCTAAATTTCATAAGTATGCCGTTGCTATAGGTGCGGCCATTGTTGTTACCCTTACCGGCCTCGCTGTGGCATTTACAGGCGATGATGAGAAGACTGAAACCCCTGCTAAAGAGATGGCCAAAATGGAAACTGACGCAAAATCAGCAGAAACCAACACTGCTGAAAAAGAAGAAGCAGTGGATATGGCTGAGGATGCGACCCCCGTTTTAGAGGCAACAAAAGAAGCGGCCGAAACTGAAAACAAAAGTTAAATTCTAAATCGACCCACGCAGACCCATTTATTGTTCAATAAATGGGACGGCTAAAGGTCGAGGCCATAAGATCATATGAACCCAAGCCCCAGGCATGGGTATGGTCACACACTTTGTGTGGCTATCTTCCCCAATGCGTCCAGTGAGCATCCTCTTGCGAGCTGGACGCAACCGGTAAAGGATCATTAGTTAAAATTGAACAAGGATGACTGAAAAATTAAGGAGATAACAATGCAGCAACAGTTTAGCAAACAACCGCATAAAAATAATATCGCGGCCTTAAAAGGATTAACGGAAAACACCATCGAGCATCAATTTGACGCGCGTTATCTTATGAAGCTAGGACAGGATTTTTCAATGGATGTTCTCGCCTTAAAATATTTAAGCGCCACAATGGACCTACAAGCGATATTGGAGGCGCATAATTCATATTTTAAAATGCAACCCACGCTGCATTTACTAACTGAAAAACTTATGGAGATTTTCATGGATGCCGCAGGCGGCAATACTCAGGCGCTTCTTGATGCGAGCAACGGCGGCGAGACCATCTTGCGTGCGATATTAGACTTGCTGGAAAATCCGGGCCGTAACGGAGAGCCAAAAATTACCTATCGTTTGCACTCTGAGTTAAAAAGTCAGCTTCAGGAGCTATATGAAAAATACTATAAAACCAAGCTGAAGGTCTGAAGCATAGGGCCAATTCGTGGCATCTTAAATTAAATACTAATGTTGAATTTTGAAACTCACATAAGGATGACATAATGAATTTACAAAGTGAAGACAACCATGCCGAAGCACTTAAGACAAACTACGATCATAAAATTGACGACTACCTGAAACAGTCTTCAATCTATAATAAGCTACCCGATTGCCAGCCCCTCAGTAAAGAATGGGTCTGGTGGGAATGCTGCAATCATACCATGAGTAGATTTTAGCATGCATGGATCAAAAATATTTCCTTTGAAAAACAATATTCGGATATGATTTTGGAAAATAATAGGTATCATATTCAAAAATTCAGGAGATAGAATATTGCAATTTGATTTAAAAAAATCGGATAGAAAAGCGACGCTAGATGCTATACTGGAACGGCTTGAAGGGTACTATGACGACACCGCAAAATTTCCTGTATCACCAGACATTGATGTCAAAGAAATAAAAGCATTTATTAATGAACAAAGCTTGCAGTCAGGTGGAAATTACGCCGCAGCAATAGAAAGCGTGTTTAAAGGACTAGAAGAATACGCAGTTCATACGCCGCACCCAAAATATTTTGGCCTTTTTAACCCGCGCCCCAATTTTGCGGGCATAATCAGCGAATTAATTGCCGCCTATTATAACCCCCAACTGGCGGCATGGAGCCATGCGCCCTTTGCCGTCGAAGTTGAAACAAAAATCATTAAAGAATTTGCCAATTTATTTGGATATTCTAACGATAAAAGTGATGGTGTGTTTTGCTCAGGGGGCAACGAAGCAAATCAAACGGCCGTCTTATGCGCCTTAAATCATAAATACCCGGATTTTGCACGGAACGGATTGCTGGGGACCAAGAAAAGACCCATAATATTCTGCTCAAAAGAAGCACATCATTCCGTTCATAAAGCCGCGAAAACGGCGGGTTTAGGATATAATAGCGTCATACCCATTCCGGTTGATGAAGATTTAAAACTTGATGCGGCGGAATTATCCATAGCCCTTGATAATTGTCGCAAAAATAATACTGACCCCTTAATGATTATTGGAACGGCGGGAACAACCGGGACCGGGGCCATCGATGACCTTGAGGGAATAAGCAAAATTGCAAAGAACCATAATATATGGTTTCACGTTGATGCCGCTTATGGTGGCGCAGCCATTTTAAGCCATACACTCAAAAATCAATTAAAGGGGATTGAATATTCAAATTCCATAACCTTTGATGCCCATAAATGGATGTCTGTGCCGATGGGAACAAGCATTTTTATAACGTCTGATACAGATATTTTAGGACGGACTTTCAGTATTTCAACGCAATATATGCCAAAGGATGCAGAAAAGCTTGAAATCAAAGACCCATTTTCACATTCAATCCAATGGTCAAGAAGGTTCATTGGTTTAAAAGTGTATCTATCGTTATTATTTTATGGCTGGGATGGCTATGATGACATCATCAGCCACCAAGCCCATATGGGCGAATTATTAAGGAAAAAGCTAAGCCAAAATGGTTGGACCATCATGAATAATACCGCCTTACCGGTCATCTGTTTTACGGATGAGAAGCACGGCAAAGATGAAAATTTCACGAAAACAATATTAGAAAAAATATATCAATCACAAAAATCCTGGATATCCATTTATCCCGTGAAAAATATCAACACATTCAGGGCCTGTATTACAAATTATAACACAGCGGAAAATGATCTGGACGAACTGGTCAGTGAATTAAATAATGAACGGAAAAAATATTTGAAATAAATAATTATGTCTTCATCTCTCGTAAATTTTAAATGCCCGCTTTCGACCCAAAGCGGACGTTCGTAGCAAGAATTTTGACCAACCTATGCAATTAAGATAAGCTTTTAAAAACCTTAGGGAGAATGGAATGATACTTCACAAATTTATAAAACATCATGGTAATGTACAGAATTGGTTTGCAGTTGGGTTTGTAGTGATTGTGTTAGCTCTATCGCCTTCGTTGGCATCGGCACAAGCGCCCAAGCGCAATATTGTTCTGCTTGTTTCTGATGACCATAGCCCTGATCTAGGGGTTTATGGCAATCCTGTTATTCAAACTCCTAACTTGGATGCTTTAGCTAATGATGGCGTGATATTTAACAACGCTTATGCAACGACGGCCAGTTGTAGTGCCAGCCGATCTGTAATCTTATCGGGACTTCAAAATCACCGTAATGGTCAATATGGACATTATCATGATTTTCACCGATTTCTGACATGGGATCATATTAAAACACTGCCTGTTCTGCTCCGCGAAGGGGGGTATCGCACAGCTCGGGCTGGGAAGTTCCATGTAGGGACCGAAGAAACTTATTCCTTTGATGAAACATTACCTAGTCCAGAGCGAAGCTCTGTAATCATGGCAGAAGGAATTAGTGATTTTATTAATGAAAAAGATGAGCGCCCTTTCTTTCTTTATTTTGCTACTAATGATCCGCACCGTGGGGCAAGGCGTAAAGACGATGGAACCATTGCTGGACTTGATGATGTCGACACGCCTGATGATTTTGGCAACTTATCAGAAGGGGCCTCTAACATTGACAATATTAGCTATGACCCTGCAGATGTCATCGTGCCAGATTTCTTGCCCGACACGCCCATGACACGTATTGAACTTGCAGCTTATTATCAGGCAGTTTCGCGCATGGATAAAGGATTTGGGAAAGTCATTGAAATCCTTAAAAAATCAGGAAAGTATGATGATACTTTAATCATATATATGTCTGACCATGGAATTGCCTTTCCGGGAGCAAAGACAACCACTTATGACGCAGGACTTAATGCACCTTTAATAGTCCGTCATCCTGATAACGCCAAACGCGGCACTCAAAATGATGCAATGATAAGTTGGGTGGATATCACACCTACCATATTGGATTTTGCTGGTCTTGCAGAACCGTCCTATAATATGCAGATTATGCTTACCCCTATAAGTCAGCAAATGGAAGAAACTCACGGGCTTCATGGCCGTTCATTTTTATCCGTTTTGGATCAAACGCAGCCAGAAGGATGGGATGAGATTTATGCTTCACATACTTTCCATGAAATTCAGATGTATTATCCCATGCGGGTAGTGCGAGGGCGCAAATATAAACTCATTTGGAACATCGCCCATGATCTACCATATCCTGCTGCAGCCGATCTATGGGAATCTCCCACATGGCAGCGTATTTACCGTCAAGGCGGCGAAACCATGTTCGGCCCACGTACTGTTGACGAATATATGCACAGACCAGAATTTGAGCTTTTTGACATAGAAAATGATCCACTAGAAAGCAATAACCTTGCATACGATCCTGTTTATAGTGAAATATTAGAAGTACATAAAACCAAAATAAGAGAATTTCAACGCACGACGCAAGATCCATGGTTGCTAAAATGGACATATGAATAAATTAGACAGGTTGATTAAAATCGTTGCTTGAACATCCTTAATAACTGATCTAAGCTCTAAATCTTAGGCGCAGAATTAAACGGGGCCTTTATAAACTTAAGTCAAATTGCAGAATTGGGTTTCGCTTACCCGGAACGTGCTGAACCACGGTTAGAGGCGGCCGCGTTGGGAATATTTTGGCCACTCTGGTTTTTGCCGCCCTTATTCAATTGCGCGTTAAAGTTACCGGAATTCTTTTGATCTGCGACAGCCGGACGTGTGGGTTTTACACCCGTTTCATGTGTTCCTCCTCTTTGATAAAAAGAGGGTACATGAATGGTGATAATTCGTCAAAAAATGCTCACAAATCAGGTTTGACCAATCATATCAATTCAAGTAAGTTATTCAAAGATCAGGGAAAAACTTTGAAGGCCTTATTAATCAGTTTAAAAATAAAAAAATAAATCTGGCCTTAATCGTTATCAAAAAGGAATTTTAGTGTCATTAACGTTCGAAAATATATCACTTACTGTTAACGGTGAGCGACATATTTTTGAGACGAATTTCACCTTTGAAAAAGCGACCATGAATGTTTTGTTGGGCGCAACATTATCCGGTAAAACAACGCTCATGCGGCTTATGGCTGGGCTTGAAAAACCTACTACCGGGCGGATACTTTGGAACGGTGAAGATGTCACCGGAAAACGGGTACAGGACCGTGATATCGCCTTTATTTATCAGCAGTTTATAAATTATCCTTCATTAAGTGTTTATGAAAATATTGCATCGCCCCTTCGCGTTATGAAAAAAAGCAATAATGAGATTGAGGAAAAAGTGAAAAAATGGGCTGATCTTATGAAGCTCACTCCTTTTTTAGAGCGTCGCCCGCTTGAATTATCAGGGGGTCAGCAGCAAAGATGCGCTCTGGCCCGTGCACTTATTAAGGAAGCAGGACTGGTTTTGATGGATGAACCGCTGGCGAACCTTGATTATAAGTTAAGGGAAGAATTACGGGAAGAAATTCCAAAAATATTTGAGCAGTCCGGCGCCATATTCGTTTATGCAACCACCGAAGCCGAAGAAGCATTGTTGCTTGGCGGTAATACGGCAACACTCCATGAAGGGTGCATTACACAATTTGGTAATACATCGTCACTCTACCACCAACCAAAAGACACAGTGACCGCCAGCATTTTTTCAAATCCGCCCATGAATTTTTTAAAGTTTAATAAAACAAATGAAAAAATGATTTTTGCGGATGGAACAGTAACCGCGCCCATAAAAAATATTCCTGATGGTGATTTTGTCGCAGGGTTTAGGCCCAATCATTTGGAATTAAATCATTCAAACAGTAACGCCATCAAATTTGACGCAACATTAATCACAACGGAAATAACCGGTTCTGAAACATATCTTCATATGGATCATCAGGATAAAAAATGGGTTGGACTAATCCATGGGGTTCATGAATTACCACTAGGTGAGGATATATCAGTATATCTTGACCCGGGGCATATGTTCATCTTTGATCAAAATGGCAGTCTCGTGCACTCTGCAAACGCAACGAAGGGGTGGGTATAATGGCAAAAATTACGCTCTCCACCCTCGCTCATAGTTATCTTGATAATCCTAAATCTGATGATGATTATGCCTTAAAACCGATTGATCATATTTGGGAAGATGGCGCCGCATATGCCCTGCTTGGTCCATCTGGGTGTGGCAAAACAACACTGCTTAATATTATATCCGGTCTATTAAAACCATCATCCGGTAAAATATTATTTGATGATTTTGATGTCACAGATAACGACACATCAACGCGCAATATTGCACAAGTTTTCCAGTTTCCCGTGGTTTATGACACAATGACCGTTAAAGAAAACCTCGCATTCCCCCTTAAAAACAGAGGGTTAGACGCTGATTATATCGAAAAACGTGTTTCTGAAATTGCTAAAATGATTTCCCTTGATGATATTTTGGATAAGAAAACAAACGGATTAACGGCGGATGTGAAACAAAAAATCAGCTTGGGGCGCGGTCTTGTGCGGGAAGATGTGAACGCCATTTTATTTGATGAACCACTGACCGTTATCGATCCCAAAATGAAATGGGAACTGCGTACACAATTAAAAGCAATTCATCAAAAGCTCGGCCATACCATGATTTATGTAACCCATGACCAAACGGAGGCACTGACATTTGCGGATAAAGTGATTGTCATGTCCGACGGTGAAGTGGTGCAGATCGGCACGCCAACCGAATTATTTGAAAAACCAGAACATACATTTGTCGGTTATTTTATCGGCTCGCCGGGAATGAATATTATTCCCGCAAAAGTAAACGGTCATAAAGCAATAATCGGCGATCATGAAATAATCCTGAATGATACATATGGAAAATTAGACGGTAAAGTCGAACTTGGTATTCGGCCTGAGTTCATAAAGTTTAGTGATGATCCAAATGCATTACCAATAACAATCAATAGAATTGAAGACGTAGGCCATTACAAAATAGCGAGAACCCGTTTTCAAAATCATGACATTAATATCATCATTAATGAAGGTGATGATTTTTCAAAAGACATGCACGGCATTATTTTTGATACTGAAAAAATAAATATATACGAAAATGATTGGCGGGTGGACCCATGAAGAAAACCCAAAATCAGAAAGCATGGTTCATGGTGTTGCCGGTTTTAATACTGGTGGCATTTTCAGCCATTATTCCAATGATGACGGTGGTCAATTATTCCGTCCAAGATACCTTTGGCAACAATGAATTTTTCTGGGTCGGGCTTGAATGGTTTGAAGAAGTGCTTCATTCAGAACGCATCCATGATGCCTTGTGGCGACAAATTTTATTCACCGTTATCATCCTCGCCATTGAAATACCACTAGGTATATTTATGGCGCTTCATATGCCGAAGAAAAATGGCCTGTGGACGTCAATCTGTCTTGTTGTTGTTGCCCTGCCTCTTCTTATTCCATGGAATGTGGTCGGCACGATTTGGCAAATATTTGGCCGTATCGATATTGGTTTACTGGGATATACATTGGATCAACTGGGGATCAGTTATAATTATACGCAAGATACATTTGATGCGTGGTTTACGATTATCATAATGGACGTTTGGCACTGGACATCACTAGTATTACTGCTTAGTTACGCGGGGCTTCGTTCCATTCCTGATGCTTATTATCAAGCCGCCAAAATCGATCAAGCAAGCCGCTGGAGTGTCTTTAGGTATATTGAGCTGCCTAAAATGAAAGGCGTCTTGATCATCGCTATTCTGCTTCGGTTTATGGATAGTTTTATGATTTATACGGAACCATTCGTCGTAACAGGTGGTGGCCCGGGTAATGCGACGACTTTTCTTTCAATAGATCTAGTTAAAATGGCCATTGGTCAATTTGATCTTGGTCCTGCGGCCGCCTTCTCGCTGATATATTTCCTCGTCATTTTGCTGGTTTCATGGGTATTTTATACAACCATGGTCAATATGGATAAGGAGAACGAATGATAAAAATCAATAAATCAACATTCATAATGATCCTTTATTTCGTATTTCTACTGTTACCGATTTATTGGTTATTAAATATGAGCTTTAAAACCAATCAGGAAATACTATCCACTTTCTCTCTTTGGCCGAGTGAATTTACTTTTGACAATTATATAGTCATTTTCAGCGATCCAAGTTGGTACGGCGGATATGTCAATTCAATTACCTATGTTGTATTAAATACCATCATTTCACTTGCCGTTGCGATACCCGCTGCTTATGCCTTTAGTCGCTATACCTTTATGGGGGATAAGCATTTATTCTTTTGGCTGCTCACCAACAGAATGGCCCCACCGGCGGTTTTTGCCTTACCGTTTTTCCAGCTTTATTCAAGCGTTGGTCTTTTTGACACGCATATCGCTGTCGCGCTTGCACATACTTTATTTAACGTGCCGCTTGCCGTTTGGATATTAGAAGGGTTTATGCGCGGTGTACCTAAAGAAATTGATGAAACCGCCTATATCGACGGGTATAGTTTCTTTAAATTCTTTGGGAAAATATTTATGCCACTCATCGCATCAGGTATCGGTGTTGCGGCATTCTTCTGTTTTATGTTTTCTTGGGTTGAGTTGCTTTTAAGCAGGACGTTAACATCAGTTGATGCGAAATCAATTGCTGCGACGATGACCCGAACGGCGTCTGCATCAGGGCTTGATTGGGGGGTCCTTGCAGCAGCGGGTGTCTTGACCATTATTCCTGGCGCTCTTGTTATATACTTTGTGCGAAATCATATCGCCAAAGGTTTCGCATTAGGGAGGGTGTAATGGATTTATCATGGATGGGATGGACCGAACCAACCGCTATTTTCTTTGCATCGATTGCTTTTGCGATCATAATTATGTTTATTTGGAGTATAAAAGCACCGCAGTCACCCCGAGTTGGCATATTAAAAATAGAAACAACGCCCGGTGATCGGTTATTTATATCTTTACTAGGTTCAGCCTTTATATGTTTAGGTTGGGTTTTCATGTTTGGCTCGCCAATATGGTGGTCATTGGCAGTTTGTGGATTATTTGCAGCCGCCGTATTTAAATGGGTTTAAGGAAATGAAAATGAAAAAAAGTTTAATCATTATCACGGCATTTTTGACGTTTAACATCAACAGTTATGCGGATGATTCATTAACCGATAAATGGATTAATGAATTTCAACCCTCTGCTTTATCCAAAGAAGAGCAAAAGGACGAAATCAATTGGTTTATTAAAGCCGCCGAACCCTATAAAGGCATGGAAATCAGAGTGGTTTCAGAAACCATTGCCACCCATGAATATGAAAGCAAAACCTTAGCCGCCGCTTTCACTGAACTGACAGGGATAAAAGTCATTCATGATTTAATTGGCGAAGGCGATGTTGTTGAAAAACTTCAAACCCAAATGCAATCCGGTGAAAATATATATGATGCTTATATCAATGATAGTGACTTAATCGGCACCCATTGGCGTTATCAACAAGCGCGCAATTTAACAGATTTCATGAGCGGCATTGGTAAAGATGTCACTAATCCCAATCTTGATCTTGATGATTTTATTGGCACATCTTTTACAACCGGACCTGACGGAAAATTGTATCAATTACCCGATCAGCAATTCGCCAATCTTTACTGGTTTCGATATGACTGGTTCACGGATCCCCAAAATATGGCCGATTTTAAAGCAAAATATGGTTATGACTTAGGCGTTCCCGTTAATTGGTCAGCATACGAAGACATAGCAGAATTTTTCACGGGCCGTGAAATTGACGGTGAAAAAGTGTATGGCCATATGGATTACGGTAAAAAAGATCCTTCACTTGGCTGGCGTTTTACGGACGCTTGGATGTCAATGGCCGGCATGGGTGATAAGGGTGAACCAAATGGCTTGCCTGTTGATGAATGGGGCATTCGTGTGAATGAAAATTCGCAGCCTGTCGGATCATGCATGGCGCGTGGTGGCGCAACAAATAGCCCGGCTGCCGTATATGCACTGCAAAAATATGTGGACTGGCTAAAAAAATATGCTCCCCCTGCAGCGGCGGGAATGGTCTTTTCAGAGGCTGGCCCCGTTCCTGCGCAAGGAAATATTGCGCAGCAAATGTTCTGGTACACCACTTTTACACCCGATATGGTTAAAGCAAATATCCCTGTGGTAAATGATGACGGCACCCCAAAATGGCGCATGGCCCCCTCACCACATGGCGCATATTGGAGCGAAGGGACAAAAATCGGGTATCAGGATGCGGGTTCATGGACTTTAATGAAATCAACACCGGATAATCGCGCAAAAGCAGCATGGCTATATACACAGTTTGTCACATCAAAAACAGTAGATGTTAAAAAATCACATATCGGATTAACATTTATTCGTGAAAGCTCTGTTCAGCATGCATCATTTACGGACCGTGCCCCAAAGCTTGGCGGCCTTGTAGAGTTTTACCGTTCCCCAGCCCGTATTAGATGGTCACCTACGGGTACAAACGTACCTGATTATCCAAAACTCGCACAGTTATGGTGGCAGAATATTGGTGATGCGATATCAGGCGATAAAACACCACAAGAAGCATTGGACGGATTATGCTTTGCGCAAGAACGGTTGCTCAGAAGATTAGAGCGTGCCGGAGTCCAGGGTGAATTCGGTCCCAAATTAAATCCAGAGCAAGGGGCTGATTATTGGCTTGCGCAAGCGGGCGCACCAAAAGCGAAGATTGCAAACGAGAAACCGTCCCCAATCACGATTGGTTATGACGAACTGGTTAAGTCATGGCAGTAACGAGCGTATTTAATCATTAAGGATTAGCAAATGGGCGATTACATTCTGTCAATCGATCAAGGAACCACGTCAACACGTGCTGTCGTTTTTGATCAGGAACTCAATATAATTTCGATGGCACAAGAAGAGTTCCCGCAACATTTTCCAAAGCCTGGCTGGGTTGAACATGATCCTGATGATTTATTTAACACCGCACTTAGCACATGCCGAGAAGCAATCAGTAAAGCTGATTTAACATCCGTCGATATTGCTGGTATCGGCATTACAAATCAACGTGAAACAACCGTATTGTGGAATTCTGAAAGTGGTAAGCCAATTCATAATGCCATTGTTTGGCAAGATCGACGCGCAGCGAATTTATGTGCGGATTTAATTGATGCCGGCCATTCAGAAATGGTTGCTGAACGCACAGGGTTATTAATCGATTCATATTTTAGCGGTACAAAAATTAGTTGGGTTTTAAAGAATATCGAAGGTGCACGTGAAAAAGCTGATGCTGGAAAATTACTTTTTGGTACCGTTGATACCTGGCTTATTTGGCGTTTAACGGGTGGGACCATCCACGCAACCGATGCAACCAACGCATCAAGAACAATGATATATGATATTAGAAATGGATGCTGGGATCAGGATCTATTGAAATTGCTTGATATTCCCGCTTCGGTCCTACCAGAAGTTAAGGATTGCGCGGCCAATTTTGGTGGAACTTTACCTGAATATTTTGATGGGACCATTAAAATTTGTGGCGCTATTGGTGACCAGCAAAGTGCGACGGTCGGACAGGCATGTTTTAGCCCCGGAATGATTAAATCAACTTACGGAACGGGATGTTTCGCCCTATTAAATACGGGCGATACCATTGTTCGTTCAAAAAACTGCTTACTATCAACGGTCGCCTATCAACTTGATGGCAGCCCATCATACGCCCTTGAAGGATCGATATTTATGGCGGGTGCCATAGTGCAGTGGCTTAGAGATGGTTTGAAAATGATAAATGATGCCACTGAAACACAGGCCTTGGCCCATCAATCGGACGACAATCAGAATGTTGTTATGGTTCCGGCTTTTACCGGTCTTGGCGCTCCTTATTGGGACGCAGAAGCACGCGGCGCCATATTTGGGATGTCGCGTGGCACGGGTCCCGCGGAAATCGCCAGAGCAGCATTAGAAAGTGTTGGTTATCAAACACGTGATTTAATTGAATCCATGTATAAAGATTGGAATGTCACAAATAACAACGATACGATCTTAAGGGTCGATGGTGGTATGGCGTCCTCTGATTGGACCATGCAATTCTTATCGGATATTCTTGGTGTTTCAGTTGACCGACCCAAAATATTAGAAACAACAGCCGTTGGCGCCGCCTATATGGCAGGCTTTTACGCTGATTTATTACCCGGCCCCGATGAATATGCACAAAAATGGGTTAGAGAAAGTCGATTTATCCCCGAAATGAGTACGCATCTTAGAAAAGAGAAATACGACCGCTGGCAAGATTGTGTTTCAAGAGTATTATCAGAGCCCCCAAAATAGATTTATATAAAATGGCAAAGCAAACGAAAAATAATGCTGAACGAAAGCAACGGGTGCGTAACCGTAACGAAAAGAAAATCATTTCGGCTGCAGAAAAGATATTCTCTGAAAAAGGATATAACACAGCAACCATCCAAGAAATTGCTGATAAGTTAAATATGCCGAAAGCCAACATTCATTATTATTTTCCGACAAAGAAAGATTTATATTTAACCGTCATTATGAAACTTCGTGACCTATGGAAAAACGAAGTAGACGTCATGATGACCAAAAGCGATGCTAAGACCGCCTTACGGATTTATGTCAGAAGCTTGCTTGATATTTCATTTGAAAATCCGCATGCCCATAAAATTTGGAATTGGGAAATGATGCGCGGCGCAAGAAACCTTACGTCGGACATTCGTGAAAGCATGAAAAAAAGAAATAAAAAAGAAACTGCGCTAATTCAGAGTTGGGTCGATACCGGACAAATTGTTTCGATTGAACCACAAAATTTACTTTATTTCTTATGGGGTATTACGACACATTTTTCACATCAGCGGGATCAAATTAAAATTTTAAACGGCAATAAACACTTAAGCAAAGAGCAGCGTGAAAAGGTATATGATGATGCCGTCAATATGATCTTAAGAGGCGTCATCATTGAATAAACGCTGATATCCATACTATAAATTCTTATCTCTTTCTTCATAAAAATTGACTATATAGTCAAGTTTTTTATAATCTTCCTTTGATTTTATCATCTAAGGAAAAAATATAATGAAAAATGAAAATAATTGGGGCTTTGATACCAATGCGATTAGAGCCGGCGAATATCGTGATCCGGCAACAGGCGCACATAATACCCCTATATATCAAACCGCCACATTTTCATTTGAAACATCAGAAGATTTGACGCATGCCTTCAAAAATTATGATGATCCCAATGGACCAAACCTTTATACTCGCGAAGGAAATCCAACAATTGACATGCTGCAAGATAAAATGTCGGTTTTACAAGGAACAGAGAGCAGCTTAGCGATGTCATCGGGTATGGCAACAGTTGCAGCGGCCGTTCGTTTGTGCGCGAAATCAGGGGATCATGTGATTGTCACAGATAAGCTATTCGTCATTAGCCGCAATTTTTTCGTTGAAGAATGTCCGGAAATGGGAATTGAAGTCACATTTATCGATATGCTTGATTTAGATAGCGTGCGCAGTGCAATTAAACCAAACACAAAGGCTCTATTTGCAGAGACAATTACTAACCCTCAAATGTGTGTTGTTGATCTTACTGGCCTAAAAGAAATTGCCAGTGATCATGATTTATCCTTTATCGTTGATAATACTTATCTTGGGCCTTATCTGCTTCGTCCAGTTGAATATGGCGCAGATTTAATTCTTGATTCTGCCACAAAGTATCTTAGTGGCCATGGTGATGCTGTTGGTGGTATTCTGTGTGGGTCTGAAGAACATATTGCAAAGGCGCGATCAACGATGTCTTCGTTCGGACAGTGTATAAGTCCCTTTAATGCATGGCTTATTTTACGTGGTATTCGCACACTCCCGCTAAGAATGGACAGACACAGTAAGAATGCGCTGGCGCTCGCAAACATGCTTAAAAAACATGAAAAAGTTGATTGGATACGTTATGCGGGCATACCAGAAAGTCATCAAACCCAATTAATAGAAAACCAATTTCCTAAAGGGTGTGGCGGCATGCTATCATTCAACATTAAAGGTGATCCAAATAACCTTCATCAATTTATGAATGCCTTGAAAATGGTTGATATGGCAACCAGCCTCGGCGATGTATACACATTGGCTGCCGCAAGAGTAGACTATGGTTTAATCAGAGTTTCAGTTGGCTGCGAAGATGAGAAAGATATTCTCAATGATTTTTCACAAGCCTTAGACGCCGTCCAAATATAAAGGTAATTAGTCACACATTAAATTAGGTAGACAGCAATGCAGCCATCAAGAGAAAAGTTTTCATCAAAATTTTTAACGATTATTGTAATGGTAGGCGCGGCTGTTGGGCTTGGAAATGTTTGGCGGTTTCCATATATGATGGGGGCCAATGGTGGCGGAACATTTTTATTATTTTATATTATTTTCACGGCCCTTATCGCTATTCCAGCTATGACAGGTGAACTCACATTAGGTCGCAACACACGCAGTGGTTCAATCAAAGCCTTTGAAACAGCTATGGGAAATAGGTTCGGTCAATATATCGGCTGGTTAATGGTGACTTGTTATATGATTTCAAGTTCCGCTTACTTGGTCATCCTTGGCAACCTTTTATATGCATCAATTTTTGCTGGCACCACCGGATTTAACGCATGCTCAACTCCAGAATATGAAGCAAGCCTTGCAAATGGATGGATGCAGTATACGTTTGCCGTAACCGTTCTGCTTGGCACACTCTTTATTGTTTATCTTGGTGTGGTAAAGGGTATTGAACGTGTTAGTAAAATCATTGTGCCTTTGTTTTCAGCAGTGCTTCTTTATTTGGTCGTATACACGTTTTTATTAGAAGGCGCGACCGATTACATGGTTGAGTTTTTGAAACCCGATTGGTCCAAGGTAAACAGCGATCTTATTTTTGCGGCGCTTGGTCAGGCCTTTTTCTCATTAGGGTTGGGCGGCACCATCATGGTGATTTATGGCAGCTATATGTCTAAGGAAGAAAATATAATTAATACGGCGACAAGCACGGCTCTCTTTGATGGCGGTGCCGCTCTTATGGCCACATTTTTCATTGTACCGACCGTCCTAATCTTTGGTTTAAATATGTCGCAAGGGCCAACGCTTCTGTTTTACACATTACCGCAAGCATTCGCCGTTTTGCCAGGAGGAAGAATAATTGGTGCCGTGTTCTTATTGGCTTTATTCCTCGTCGCATTTTTATCGATCGTTGCAACAGTAGAAGCCGTCGTCGGCAGCATTAGTGAACGATTAAAAGGGGAAAATAGCCGAAAGAAAATTATCCTCGTATTGTTAATTGTCGAAGTGCCTATGATTATCCCAAGTGCCCATGACCCGGATTTCATAGGTAAAGTTGATCTTTATTTTGGGTCAGGAATGCAAATATTCGGTAGTGGCCTTGCGGTGCTCGTGATAACGCGCTTCTTATCAAAATTTGATTTTTTACATGAAGTTTTTGGAAGCGTAACCATGAAGTGCCACCAACATTATTACCTTTGGATTAGAACAGCCGTGCCTATAACAATCTTTATTGTTCTGGCTACCTACCTATGGTCTCAATTTACGGCTTAGCCTTTAAAAAATTGCTCATTCTTTTCAGTAAAAATCAATTTTTCATGCTTGCTTTTTCGCCCCGAAACACGTTTTCGCCATACCCGAAAGCTAGAAGGTTTTAAGTAGGAACGCATAATCTTGATGACCTGCTTTTCACTGATACCAGTTTGTCTTTCTATTGTATCAAAGCTGGTATCATCGCACCAAGCCATTTCAATGATCTGATTATATTCGTTTGAGAGTTCACTTTTGGGGGCTTTATTTTTCAAATTATTTTACCTTCATCAATAGCATTAAACGATCTCACCGCGATCTAGTGAATTCAAAAAACGTCTGCTATCTTCTTTTATTGCATTGATTTTGTCTAATTCCATTTTTTCAAGTAGGTTATAAACTATTCTTAGCCTGTTATTATTGCTCAACTTTTCTTGATTTCGAATTAAAAAATCCCAGTATAAATAATTAAATGGGCAAGCATCAGGTCCATTTTTCTTCGTCGCTTTATAGCGGCAGTTTTTACAGTAATCTGACATTTTATTTATGTAAGACCCGCTCGCCGCATAGGGTTTAGACGCTAAATTACCGCCATCTGCAAATAAAATCATTCCAGTAACATTTGGAAGCTCGACCCATTGAAAGGCATCGGCATAAACGATTAAATACCATTCATTTACTTCTTCGGGTGATAAACCTGCTATGAGTGAAAAATTCCCTAGTACCATTAAGCGCTGAATATGATGGGCATAGGCATTTTCTTTGGTTTCCTTAACGCATTGACGCAGGCAATTCATTTGCGTTTCGCCGTTCCAAAATAAATTGGGCAGTTTACGGTTTGCTTCTAAATAGTTTTCATTTTCATAGTGCGGCATTTTCAACCAATAAATACCGCGGACATATTCCCGCCAGCCTATTATTTGCCGAATAAAACCCTCCACCGCATTAAGAGGGGCCAATCCTTCTTCATATGCATTTTCAGCTTCACGCACACATTCATAAGGTAATAGAAGTCCACAATTAATGTAGAAACTAATATGAGAATGATACATCCACGGCTCACCTTCTATCATGGCATCCTGATAATCACCAAAGTGAGCGAGGCGTTTATTAATAAACATAGTAAGGGCATTTAGGGCATCATCCCTGGTAACGGCAAAATAGAATGTTTCAAGATCGCCAAAATGATCTGGGAAAAAATGCTCGACTAATTTTATAACGTCTTGTGTAATAGTGTCTGGTTTTTTATCGAATGGTTTAGGTACCGACAATCCTTCTTTAGGGGGCTTACGGTTTTCTGCATCAAAATTCCACGCGCCTCCCTTTGGCTTTCCCTTATCCATTAGAATTTCATATTTTTTTCGCATCTCGCGATAGAAATATTCCATTCGTAATTGTTTACGACCCTCTGCCCATGTTTCGAACTCTTCATGAGTGGATAAAAACCGGTCATCCGCTCTTATTTCAAGAGGCACGCCAAAATCCGTATTTTTAAGATCTTCCAATACTCGATATTCGCTTGGTTCCGTGAAGATTACTTTGCTTGGTGAATAAAGTTTAATCACGCGTTTAAGTTCAGCTACAAATGAATTTTTATTCTTTGCATCATCAAGCTTGGTATAACGTAATTGATACCCTAGATTTAACAGCTCTTTTGCAAAGTGCCGCATCGCAGAGAAAATAAATGCTATTTTTTTCTTATGATGTTTAACATATGTAGCTTCTTCCCATACTTCACACATAAAAATCATATCTTTTTCAGGATTAAATCCTTCAAGACAAGATATTTTTTGATTGAGCTGATCACCTAGTATAAAGTGTAAATTCATAAGAAAATTTTAGAAGCATATTTATATTTAATGCTTCCCGCGCTTTTAAACAGAATTAAATTACTTCGAACAATTGGCGTTTCACGCAAATCATACCGAAAACTAACTTTGTTTACGTTATGTAAACAGTATTGGACGCAACTTAATAAATTACAGTCAATTATTATCAGCCGATGACTTGTACACTATCACTTTGTGCGCTTTTATCCGGAACAATATAAACTTTAACGCCTTTCAAAATGTCAGTCATTTCTTCTAAGTAAAGCCTACGTTCCATTGATTGTGGTGATTTTTGCCATTCTTGGGCCAAGTTTGTAAAGCGCGCCACGTCACCTTTTGCTTTTTCAATCCGGGCGAACTTATTTGATCGACCTTCATTTCTAATTCTATTTGCTTCTGCTTCCGCTTCAAATAGCATTTGATTTTTCTGGGTCTCTGCTTGCTCAAGAGTACGGTAGCGATCTGAATTGGCGTTTTGTACAAGTTGAAACGCATCCGCAACACCATCATTATTCGGCGGTGATAATGATTTAATGATAACATCCTGAACTTGAATTCCAATTTGTGCTTCATCTAATTCAATTTGCATCGCTTGCTGAATTTCTCTACCCAGTAATTGACGGCCGGTGGTTAAAATATCATCGACACTTTGCTCCACGAGTGTTCGTGTCAACATTTTTTGCGCAAGAAAATCAAGAAACACTTCCGGGCTATCATGGGACACTTCGTATAAATCAAGTTGCGTAATTGTATACTGAATATCAATTTTAATCTCTACCAAGCTCGCGCCGCCCGTCATCCATAAATTACGCGCTCCGAAGGTAAAGCTTTCTAGTTCCGGTGCGGTTTCACCAACAGATAGTATCAAGTTAGCTTTCGTGGTTTTAACGGTTTGTCTGCCAAATGGATATGGCAAATTCCAATGAATTCCAGCCTCAACATTCTTATCTATCATTTTGCCGAAAATATAAGTAACGGCTGTATCTTCGGGCTCCACCGCGTAAAAACCCGTTACCGCATATAACGGTATAATAAGTGCGCCTAAACTATATAAAATTTTCTTGAACATCTTTTTATCCACCTATCTCTTCTTTAAGGGTGGGTTGGTAAGAAGATCAAGTAAGGGCGAATCTTCTGGTAAGATTAACGTTGTGTCATCATCAATGATGCTCTGGTAAACCTCTAGAGTTCTAAGGAATTCATAAAAATCCTCTCTGTCTTTATAGGCTTCAGCATATATGCGCGCGGCTTCGGCTTCACTTTCACCGCGGGCAATTTCGGCATCTGCTTCGGCTGACGATATAATTTCAGCACTTTGTCTGCTGGCGTCAGCGAGGATTTTTCTTGCTTCAGCATCCCCTTCTGAACGATATGATTTTGCAATACGTTCACGTTCTGCACGCATACGTGCATAAACACTGATCAAATTCTGAGCTGGGAAATTAAATTTTGATACGCCGACGGTCGAAAATTCAATACCATAATCACGGCTGGCAATTGCTGATGCTTCCGTGAATATTTTCTGCTCCATGGCTAAAATATTTTCTGACGCCCTCATATCTTCTAATTGTGTAATGTCAGCAGGAATATAATCAGTAAATGGTTTTTGACCTAGGGCCGCACCAAAGAGCGATTTCACAAGATTTTCAATTCGAGCCTCTGCTGCATCACGTGTTCTTAAAGCGGTCAGGAATTTTTCAGGATCGATAATTTTCCACGTTAAAAAAGAGGACACAATGATATTCTTTTTATCAGACGTCAGGAATTCTTCTTCCGGGATGATCTGATACATGTTTCTCTTATCAAAACGAACAACGCTTTCAAAAGGAATGGGAAGCTTTACTTTTAATCCCGGATCATCATGCACGGCGACCGTACGTCCAAAGCGTGTCACAATGCTATATTCGGCTTCATTTACGACATAAAATGATGTTGTAAGATAACATGCTATCAAAACCGAAACTATAATGGTGGCTTTATTATTAATCATTTTAAATATCTTCCTTTAATCCTTAAACTTAAATCTGACCACGTCTTCTGCATTGGGGTCGAGCCACAAATCAAGGCCTTGAGAATTTCTTAGGCCGTTGAGATAAAGCGTCGGTAAAACCAATGATTTTTCCTGTGCTTCAAGCTGTAGTCGTTTTTCAGTCAGATATGGATATTCTTGGTGAACATCAGCGAGCGGTTTAAATCCTGCTGCTTCCCCTTTGGCACTTGCCACATTATTCACTGCACTAATTCTTGCATTTGCCTTAATGGTTTCAGAATTTCCTTTTGCTTCGTTAAGCATGGAAATGGCATCACCATCGGCTAGGAATAATTCTCTTTGTAAATCTTCTAGGGCACTTGCTACATCACGAAATGCATCATGCACTCTATTAGGTGCATGAACATAAACGAGCCTTGCATCCAATACATTGAAGCCCTGCTCTAGCGACTTTACCTTAAGCTTTAATGCTTCGCGAAAACGGCTTTCGAGGTTTCCTCGCTCCGTTGTGAATACTTGATCGATTGGCAATTGTATTGATACAGAAACAAGAACCTGACGCGCAAGATCCATTAAAAGATTATCATTTTGCTCGCTATAAAAATGGTAATTATAAATATCATCAATTTCATAAGTAATAACCGACTTAATCAACAATACATTTTCATCAGCCGTTAAATAGGTATTGGAGTTTTCATAAGAATTAACCCGTTGGCCGCTTACGGTAAAATTACCAAGACTTTCATCAATGGAAATTTGGCGTACGGTACTGCTTTCCACAACAACCGTTTCTGTAATCGGTGACGGTAATCTAAAATAAAGACCGGCCGATAAATCTTTATCAACCACTTCACCGAAACGCATAATCATCCCTTGACTGCCCGGTGGCACTTGAAGCGTGTAAAATGGATAAAGCGCAATAATAAAAATTGCCGCTAGAGCAGTCGTCAGGTTTTTCTGATGTGTTTTTAGAAAACGCCCCGCAATCGCTGCTTGTTTTTTAAGATCATTTAATGGCGCACGGTAACTCTTACGCCAGAAGCTAACAAGTATAAGACCAACAAAAACAATAGTCGAGGCCGTTTTTAAAACGAACCAAAAGGGGCTATCTACACTATTAAGGGCTATCGTTGCTTCTGATCTGATAATATCCGCTGCAAAATAATCAAGCGTAATTCCGAATATAATAGCCACAATGATAATGGAAGACAAATACGCCCACATCACTCTATAACCAAGCATCTTACCAACGATATTAATGGTCGCAATACTGGTCGCAGGACCGGTTAAGAGATACACAAGTGCTGCCCCTGGTGAAAGACCGCTAACGATCAAGCCGGCGGCGACGGGCGTGGACATGCTCGCGCAAGTGTAAAGTGGAACACTAATCAAAACCATAATCAGCATTGAAAGAAGAACCGCTAAAAAGCTATCACCAAATGAAAAGAAATTATCAGGAACAAGCGCAAGCATGATACCAGTAATCACAAGCCCGACGACAACCCAGAAGGCAATATCATCAAGCATCGGGCCAAAACCATATTTGAATATGCCTTTACCTTTTTCTTTTAAGGTTTCATTTTTTGAATCTGCAAGATCATCGTGATGATGATGGTGGTGATCGTGATCATGGCCATGCCCATCATGATGATCGTGATGATGATGTTCCGAAAGCTCATCAAGTTTCTTTTGCTCTTCTTTAGAAAGCGCGACTTGTTCTTTTTCATCGCGCGTTAAAAACGCGCACGCCAGGCCTGCGGCGATTGCGCTAATTATGGCGGCAAATGGACGGTATATGGCCATAACTGGCCCAAGCAAACCATAGGATACAATAACGGAATCGACACCCGTTTCCGGCACGGATACAATGAATGAGGCCGTCGCCGGTTTTGAAGCACCTTTTTTCCTGAGTGTTGCTGCAGCGGGAAGCACGCTACATGAACATAACGGAAGCGGAGCCCCTAAAAGCGTCGCCCAGAAAATACCTTTAATACCGTTTTGCCCTAGATTTTTCGTAATCAATTTCATAGGGATAAATTCGTGCATTATCCCGGAAAATAACAATCCGAATAAAATAAATATTGAGCTCTGATAAAATATTCCAATGATCTCAGTAAAGATACTGACCATAATATCATATAGGGCTAATATAAACTCCATAACTTGACCTTTTATAATTTATCTAGCAGGCACCCTAAAAAAATATTCATTCTTCCCCAGTCCCTTTTTTTCTGATTCCAGAAGGCCTAATTATTATAGAGTTTTATCAAAATAATAAAGCCTTTCTTCAATCTTCAGAAATGTAGCAAAATTATAAACGCAAGTAACCATAAGATTCAAACATTATTCACTAGAAAAATGTTATTCCTCATTACCAATGCCATATTCGTTTCGAATGGCTTTGCTAATCATATCAGCATCATATGATATACTATCTGGCTTATCGTTAAAAAGCATAATGGTCATTTCACTTTTTCAATCGGACGGAACCGCTTTTATTAAACTAACTTCCGGTTTGGCCAACTGTCTAATTTATGACGTTAACTACATGAGTTTCTGGTTGATCACGATTAATTTATATTTCGTGAATTTGTTACAGCTCCAATAGTTGGTAGTATATTTTGCATCAATTAAATTCTGGGGTTTGCTATGCTAAAAAAAATATCAATTTTCTTCATCATCCTTTTCGTGTCTCTATCGATAAATCACATATCTATCGCAAAAGATCAGGACGCAACGCTAACTCTGATCTATAACCCAGCGACCAGTCAATCTGATATGAAAAGACTGATTAAAGAATTTGAAAAGGAGTTTGGCACTGTTCAACCATTTGATTTAAAGAAAAATACTAATTTTTATATTTATTACTATATAACGGACGAGAATTACGTCCAATTTGAAATGACACGGCAAGATCAAGAAAATATAATAGGTAGAGATCTATCCTCATTTACGTCAGATGGATTTATCGGGTCTGCTAAATATTTAGCATTTAAAAGACGCACTATGATAGATGGAAGATTTTCTTCAGGAAGAAGGAATATTACTGCCAAAGATATTAAGAAGCCCTATAAAAGCGCAATGTTTCTCTATGAATCCTATGGTTCAGAACTCATTCGTATTGAAACAAAGGATTTTTATAAATCAGAATCTGCCGCTTTAAGAGGTGCAATTAGGACAATGCGTCGCGCCATAAAAAATGAAAAAGAGAAAATGGCACGCCCACAAACATTACGGTGCCTCTTTTGTGATTATGATCAATTAATTCAAGAGCAAAAAGAGAAAGTGGATAACCTGGCATTTATCTCGCATGAAAGTCAGTTGAACCAACTTTATGGCGAAATCATTAAAGCTGAATTACCAGTGGGCTTAAACCCATATGCAAATTTATATCTTTCATTAGAAGACTTTGAAACGTTAGAGCATATATTTGATGTCGGAGCTGTTAATTTTAAAGATCAGATAGGCAAAAGAAAATTGCCCGGACATTTAATCAACGAATTAATAGCACTCGATGCTTCAAATCAATTACTCACAAAAGTTGCTGCCGCCTATCAACAAAGTAATTTTGAAGAATTTGATCTTAATAATCATACTCCCTTATGGTCCGCTATTTCATTAAAAAATATAGAATTAGTACAAAAAATTAATAGATTTAGGCGCAGATGTTAATCAAATTACCCAAGTCAGTGGTAGCAGCTTAACACCTCTCATTTTATCAGCGCAGCTCGGTAACATTGAAACGACGGAAATCTTGCTTAAAAATGGCGCAATAAAGGACTTAACAACGCCATCTGGTCAATCGGCGTGGTCAACAGCAATGTGGATAGGACAATATGATCATGCCGCAATGCTGTGGCCAGATAATTTCACGGATCCTAAATCAAACAACGAAGCAAGCAACTTTTTGATACAAGCCGTCTATTTTGGTGAGCGCGAAAAAGCAAGCAATCTTTTAAGCAAGGGCGTTCCCGTAACCTCTAGTGGCCAGACTGGCGATAATATTGCGATGTCGGTGGTTAAGGGAACAACGACCTTTACCATTAACAAAGATATCACCTCACCTTCATCAACTAAGCACAGGACTACTCAATCAATATATTGGCAAATTCTTGAAGACGCGAAAATGGCCGGTATAAGTGATCCCATAAATTCGACGATTGATCGTGAAGAGCAAACCCTGCTTTTTCATGCTTACCCAGAAAGCAGTGAACCAATTAACGGTCAACATATTGAATTATTTAACCGCTTAATAAAATCAGGTATCGATCCTAATGCGATTAATGTTCATGGACAAAATGCCGATGATAAATTTGTCAAAAGTCGATTTGGCTATTTTGATGAACTCTATAAAGCGCAACTTGAAGAAATAAACCTGGAAAGAATTACTGCCTTAGCAGAAATTCAGAATAAACAAAAGCTAGCCTTGGATGCTGCCTTAAACAAAGTAGCGAAAAGGCAGGAAAAACGATCAACTTCCCGAGCTAGAACTCAAGCGAGAAGGCTTGAAGCGATCAATAATTCGGATGATATTACGACAAGAGAATTGCGAATGCATATGCAAAACGGTAATTTTGTAACCAATAATTTTATAAGAGATACGTCAGATGTTGACTATAAACAGAATTATAGTCGGGCAGAAATTGAAGCAACACGACAAATACAGATAGAATATTCTCAAGAATTAGATCAGGTTAATCAAACAGGGCGATGCAAAAACAAAAATTGGACGACTATATTCAATCGTTGAAAGATGAAGAAAGAAAAAACGCATTAATTCGTAAAGAACTTATTTTAAATTCATCCTCTGATAATACTGAAACGCTATTATATTAGAAAAAAGTATATAACTGCAAAATAACCAATACTGTTATTTCAAGCTTTTGTATATTTCGGGTTCAAAGTCATCTACGTCAATGACTTCGGAAAGAAGTAAATCATATTTAATAATCTCATCTGCTTCACTTTGGGTGATAATATTGGCCGCTAGTCCTTCATTGATCATTTCCTGACCGTACCTCGCAGTGATGATCCCTTCTTTTCTTGCAATGCGTAGCTTTCTTTTTAGTGGCAATACCTCAACCGCAGTACGCAGCGCGTGTTCCAATCTACCCAATGCAGGATCATCTGCCCGCGGCACATACACATCTTCTGATAATTTCTCTCTTAATGCCCCGCCATCAAGTATGCTGCTTGCGGCTTGTGATGTAAGTTGATCATCAGGAACAGAAAACCTTAACCCCAATGGGAACAATAACAGACGAAGGATGCCCCGAATGATCATATTAGGCATATTATCAACGGTCATCAAAAGAGCTTCGTATGCGTTATGGCAGGCGGTGCTTATACACCATTCTAACAAAGGCTTTTCCTCATCATTTTTATTTTCATGATAGCGTTTCATGGTCGTGGCACCGATATAAATCCATGAAAAAGCATCCGCAAATCGGCCACTGATCATTTCTTTACGTTTCAATGTCCCACCGTAGGTCGCAAGCGCCAGATCGGACACAAACGCAAATACAGAGCTTAAATAACTTAACCGTGTCATTGAACATGATAATTCTGATGACGTAATAATACGTGAAAGGCCAAGACGAATTGAAAGCCCCAATATGACTGACCGCGCTAAATTTGAAAACACTTGAGAAATATGTTTCCAAAAATAAATATCAAATTCCGCTTTATTATCTGTTTGAAGCGCCGTCATTTCCTTCAGCAAATAAGGATGGCTTCTAATAGCGCCTTGCCCGTAAATAATCATTGACCGTGTCAGCACGTTTGACCCCTCAACCGTAATGCCAATGGGAATAGCAGAATACGCCCGGGATAGTATATTTTGCGGTCCGCGAATAATCGCTGCACCAGCGCGAAGGTCCATTGCATCATTAAGGGTTTTACGCATCCCTTCCGTTAAATAGGCCTTTACCGTTCCGGAAAGGACGGATGGCTTTTCCCCTTGATCAATAGCGGCGCTGGTCACTCTTCTTGTGGCGTCCATCATGTATGTATAACCGACAATTCTGGCCAATAATTCTTCCACCCCTTCAAAACGACCAATCGGCGTATCAAATTGTTCTCGAATGGTCGCATAAGCACCAGAAACCCGTGTCGCTAGTTGCGCAGCCCCGACGGACATTGACGGTAATGATATTGACCGTCCCGCCGCAAGCGATTCAACAAGCATACGCCAGCCGTTGCCAATACCTTCTTCTCCACCAATGATGGACGTAATTGGAATAAATACGTCTTTTCCTTGAATAGAACCATTGGCAAACGGAACCCCCATCGGATCATGGCGGTTTCCTATTGTCATCCCTTTAATATTACGAGGAAGCAACGCACACGTTATACCTCTCTCAACGTCATCACTTAAAATTTTATCGGGATCTTTTAATTTAAAAGCCAAACCAACCAATGTGGCGATTGGCGCTAAAGTTATATAACGTTTATTAAAATCTAACGATACGCCGATAACTTCTTTGCCGCGAACTTTGCGCTTAACAACATGACCATAACTTTGCATGGCACCCGCGTCACTACCTGCCTCAGGGCCGGTTAATGCAAAACATGGAATATCCTCGCCGGTCGCTAATTTTGACAAATATTTTTTCTTTTGTTCATCGGTACCATAATGGACGAGCAACTCGCCAGGCCCTAATGAATTTGGCACCATAACGGTTACCGCCGCCGCAATACTGCGCGTCGCAATTTTTGTCACCACCGCCGAATGACCGGAAGCCGTGAACCCTAACCCGCCATATTCTTTTGGAATGACAAGGCCGAAAAATTTCTCTTGTTTGATATAATCCCAAACTTCGCTTGGAAGCTCCCTATCCTGTTGGATTTGCCAATCATCTAACATTTCACATAATGTTTCAACGGGGCCATCTACATAGGCCTGCTCTTCTTCTGTTAATTGGAATGATTTATATTGAAATAATTTTTCCCAGTTAGGGTTTCCAGAAAATATATCGCCATCGAACCATACCGTTCCTACCCCTAACGCTGTTTTTTCTGTCTCGCTCATCCTTGGCAGAACTTTCGCAGCAATTTTAAACAATTTATCAGATAACAATGAACGCCTAAGGGCCGGGTTATACTGAAGCATTGTACCCAAAACAGCGATAAAGAGCCCAAGAATAATAGCCAAGAAACCCGCCACCCCCAAAAGAACGAATAACGACCAAATGAAGGCCCCAAAAAGGACAAAAATAATTTGATTGTTATTTTTAAATAACGAAAGCAATAATAAAATGCTCGAAGCAATTAGAATTAATGTATACATTTTTGATCCTCGGTGTTTTTGTTAGTCAAGTACCGCTTAGATTTACAGATATTTAAATTTATGAAGGTTTACTCTGTTCAGTCAATTGTTCTATTTAGCTTTATTGCAAACTTTTAATTCATCCATCTAATTATCCATTGAAAAAAATAAAAATATAGTCATAAGTTTACTTAGATCTAGTTCATCTATTTTCAACCCTTACTCGTATAGAGTAATAATAAAAAAAACCCTAAAGGATATTACCCATGCAAAATGGATTTGGCCCTTCCCTTGGACCGTTTGATTGGTCCGATGCCCTGCTTCTTGAAAAACAACTCACAGAAGATGAAAGAATGTTACGTGATGCGGCGCATATTTTCGCTCAAGAAAAGCTTCAAACTAAAGTCATTGATGCAAATCGTGAAGAGCTGAGCGACCCTGAAATATTTAGAGAAATGGGTGAAGCGGGACTACTTGGGGTCACTATCCCTGAGAATTATGGTGGACTTGGTGCTGGTTATGTCACCTATGGTCTGGTTGCTAGAGAGATTGAACGCGTTGATTCAGGTTATCGCTCGATGATGTCAGTACAGTCTAGTTTAGTGATGTATCCTATCAATGCTTATGGCTCAGATGAACAGAAAGAAAAATATTTACCTAAACTTGCAAGTGGTGAATTGATAGGATGTTTCGGATTAACAGAGCCTGATGCAGGTTCCGACCCCTCTTCCATGCGCACAGTGGCCAAAAAAATAGACGGAGGTTATCGCCTTTCTGGAACAAAGATGTGGATTTCAAATTCACCCTTCGCCGATGTGTTTATCGTTTGGGCAAAATCACAAGCCCATGACGGGCAGATCAAAGGTTTTATTCTCGAGAAAGGCATGGAAGGACTGTCAGCACCTAAGATAGAAGGCAAACTATCCTTAAGGGCTTCTGTAACCGGTGAAATCGTTATGGACGGCGTAGAGGTGAGAGAAGACGCATTATTGCCAGGTGTTTCAGGACTTAAAGGGCCTTTCGGTTGCTTGAACCGTGCCAGATATGGAATTGCTTGGGGCGTTTTAGGAGCCGCAGAATTTTGTTGGCATGCGGCACGTCAATATGGATTAGACCGAAAGCAATTTAACCGTCCCCTTGCTCAAACGCAGCTCTTTCAAAAAAAATTAGCCGATATGCAAACTGAGATTTCTCTGGGTCTTCAAGCAGCACTGCAAGTTGGTCGTTTAATGGATGAAGGGACAGCAGCCCCTGAAATGATCAGTCTTATCAAACGAAATAATTGTGGAAAGGCTCTTGATATATCCCGTATGTCCAGAGACATGCATGGTGGTAACGGTATTTCTGAAGAGTTTCAGATTATGCGCCATATGGTCAATCTTGAAACAGTGAATACATATGAAGGTACACATGATGTCCATGCATTAATACTGGGGCGTGCGCAAACCGGTCTACAGGCATTTTTTTAAGGAATAAGTTATGGATCGTGCAAATATTGTCCATCAAAACTTCTTAGACAGAGTAAGTGCAGAAGATTTCCCAGACGGTAAAGCACCCACAGGCCCTTTAACCAGCCAACAAGCCATAACCATTTTTCGCACCGGATGCTTAACCCGAGCTTTAGACCGAAAAAGTCGCGAGATGCAAGCACAGGGACAAGGCTTCTACACAATCGGCTCCTCTGGTCATGAAGGCATCGCCGCCATTGCGGCAGCCTTAAGGTTGGGGGACATGGCATTTCTTCATTACCGTGACGCTGCTTTTCAAATCCAAAGATCTGAAATGGTTTCCGGTCAATCCATTACGTGGGATATGCTCTTATCGTTTGTATGTGCAAAAGAAGACCCGATTTCTGGAGGTCGACACAAAGTTCTGGGATCCAAAAAACATAATATTCCACCGCAAACGTCAACAATCGCAAGCCACTTACCAAAAGCTGTAGGCGCCGCCTATTCCATAGGACTTACCAAGAAAGTGGCCCCGGAACATCAATGTTTAAAAGACGATGCCATCGTTATCTGTTCCTTTGGTGATGCATCCGTTAATCATTCTACGGCGCAGGGTGCTTTTAACACGGCGCAATGGACATCTTATCAAGGCATTCCCCTACCTCTTCTATTTGTCTGCGAAGATAATGGTATTGGTATATCGACCAAAACCCCAAAAGGATGGGTTGCCGCTTCATTTAAAAATCGCGAAGGCATTAAATATTTCCATTGTGATGGCTTGGATATTTTTGAAACCTATAAGGTGGCATCTGAAGCCGCCGCCTATATTCGAAAGACACGAAAACCGGCCTTCTTACATATTCGTACAGTTCGTCTTTACGGTCATGCGGGCGCGGATATTCAAACTGTCTATATGGACCGTAGTGAAGTCGAAGCCGATGAAGCGAATGACCCTCTTCTGCATTCAGTAAGGCTTTTGAATGAGGCGGGGTTTCTGCCACCAAGCAAGTCTTTAGAAATATATAAAACGACCACCGACCGTGTAGCATCTGTGGCCAGTCAAGTTATCAAACGCCCTCGGTTAAGCTCCGCAGAAGAGGTTATGAAAAGCATCATTCCCCCGACGCGTCCATGCAGACAAAGTAATGGTCCCACTCCTAAAGAGCGCGCTGATTTGTTCGGTAAAGAGGCCAACGCTATGGAAAATCCCCAAATTATGTCACGGTTGATTAATTGGGCTTTGAAGGACTTAATGCTTGAACATGATGAAGTTGTAATGATGGGTCAAGATATTGGTGTTAAAGGCGGCGTGTATGGTGTCACACGAGGACTTCATGATAATTTTGGCGCAAGACGCATGATAGATACATTGCTTGATGAGCAGTCAATTCTTGGCTTGAGCATTGGTATGGCACATAATGGATTTACCCCGATCCCCGAGATCCAGTTCCTCGCTTATTATCATAACGCGGAAGATCAGATCCGCGGCGAAGCGGCAACCTTATCGTTTTTTTCTAATGGTCAATTTACAAACCCGATGGTGATCCGGATTGCGGGACTTGGCTATCAAAAAGGGTTTGGTGGTCATTTTCATAATGATAACTCTCTCGCTGTTTTACGCGATGTACCGGGTGTCATCCTCGCATGTCCGTCTAATGGTGCGGACGCCGCAAAAATGCTTCGTGAATCTGTGAGGTTGGCCCGCGAAGAGCAACGGATTGTCGTCTTTCTTGAACCTATTGCCCTTTATGCAACAAAAGATTTACATGACGTGGGTGATGGTGGATGGATGCAAACCTACCCTGATGCCTCTGAACGGATCGCGCTTGGTGATGTGGGAATTCATGGTGACGGCAAAGATTTAGCCATTATCAGTTATGCTAATGGCTGTTATCTCTCTTTACAAGCACAGAAAAAACTAGCGGATAAGGGAATTAATGCCCGTGTCATTGACCTTCGCTGGCTCACGCCACTACCCAAAGAAAAAATGTTAGAGGCTATTGGCTCATGTAAGCATGTTTTGATCGTTGATGAAACAAGAAGGTCAGGTGGTGTTTCAGAAAGTATAATGACCTGTCTGGCTGAAAATATTCAGGTACCATTTGAAAGACTAGCCTCAGAGGACAGTTTTATCCCAACAGGACCTGCATACGCATCCACAATGCCATCTCAGGACAGCATTATTAATGCTGCGCTCAAACTCATTGGAGAAGATAAATGAAAAGAGCTGTAGTAATCTGTCCAGGGAGAGGCACCTATAACAAAGACGAGCTAGGATATCTGACAAGGCATTTCCCTGATAAAGAATTATTGTCTAGCTTTGATAAGCAACGCACACAGTTGGGGCTTGAGAAATTGTTAGACCTTGATGGTGCTGACCGTTTTTCAATGGCAAAACACACGCGCGGCGATAACGCATCGGCCTTAATTTTTGCCGCCACGCTCGGTGATTTTATGTCGATAAACAAAAATGAAGTTGAAATTGTTGCCGTCACCGGTAATTCAATGGGATGGTATTCCGCATTAGCCTGCGCCGGTGCTTTAGCCCCTAATGATGGTTTCAAGGTTGCCAACACGATGGGCTATTTGATGCAACAAGCGTTGATCGGTGGACAGCTTGTTTATCCCCATATGAACGACGATTGGCACCCAGATCCGGCACGCCTAAAAGGCTTGTTAGATTTGGTCGCCGAAATTGCAACACGTCAAGGGCATATACTTGCCCCATCAATTGATTTGGGCGGCATGCTTGTGATTGCCGGAAACGAAGAAGGTCTATCGGCGTTTGAAAAAGCAGTTGATGTGATACAAGGACGCTTTCCCATGCGTCTTGGTAACCACGCCGCATTTCATACCTCTCTGCAAACACCCGTTGCGGCAGAGGGACGCGGCATACTTTCTGCTGACTTATTCAGGCAACCGACCATACCAATGATTGATGGACGCGGCAAAATATGGTGGCCTGATCAAGAAACGCAGCAGGATTTATGGGATTATACCCTTAACCATCAAGTGGTCGAGATGTATGATTTTACAAATGCCATCCGTGTTGCGGCACGTGAATTTGCCCCCGACTATTTTATTGTTACCGGTCCAGGCAATACCTTAGGCGGTGCCGTAGCCCAGTCTTTGATCCTCTCAAATTGGCAAGGCCTCAGCTGTAAGGATGACTTTAAGACTTTACAGCAACAAAACGGCCTTCTTATTTCAATGGGCATGGCTGAACAACGCAAATATGTTGTTTAAAAAATGTTTTATTTTTTTAAACCAAGTGGTTGCTTAGATCTAATTCAAATATTATGAAAAGTGGTGCCCGGGGGCAGCATTGAACATATGTTTATTGATTTCCTAGTAAGTGCTCTAAGTACCAGTAAATATGACATTTATATCATTTTCATTCCAGTAACATCTTGCAAAATCCACCTAGTTCCAGTATAAAAGGGTGGATAAAAAGGTGGATATGATTACTGATGAAATATAAACTTTCTTCTAATTTTGTAAAGACCGCGCCACCAGGAAAATATTGCGACGGTGCAGGTCTCTGGCTTCTAAAGCGTAAAGATGGTGGAGGACAATGGGTACTGCGTCTGACCATTCAAGGTAAGCGTCGTGAAATGGGTCTGGGAGGAATAAATTTTGTTTCGCTCAAGGAGGCAAGGGAAAAAGCTGATAAGTATCGAGCAAGTGCGCGAGGTAATATAGACCCTATTTCCGAAAGAGAGAAACAAAGACGCACTTTTAGTCAATCTGATATATCTCTTGAAACTATTGCCTTAAGTGCATTTGAGGCGCGCAAGGCGGAGCTTAAAGGGGATGGTAAAAATGGGGGATGGTTTTCACCTCTTAAGCTGCACGTATTACCCAAGCTTGGTAAAATAGCCGTAGACGAAATCGACAGTACATTAATAAAAAATACATTGTCCCCGATCTGGCATAAGAAGGCTGACACAGCTCGTAAGGCAATGAACCGTCTAAACATTGTTCTTAGCCACGCCGAGGCTATGGGTATAAACGTTAATATCAATGCAACGCGTAAAGCTCGTATACTTCTTGGAAAACAAAATCACATCGTCAAGAATATTCCAGCAATGCCTTGGTCTGAAGTGCCGGCGTTTTATCAGAGCCTCGATGAGCTAACTGTTACTCATCTTGCATTAAGACTACTTATCCTGACTGGGGTTCGATCTCACCCGATACGTTTTATTCATGAAGATGAGATTGAGGGAGATATTTGGATAATACCTGCGGAGAATATGAAGGGTGCCAAAGGTAAAACCAAAAATTTTCGTGTTCCTCTATCCACAGAAGCACTTAAAGTGATTAATGATGCAAGAGCATTTGAAAGAGATGGTTATCTTTTTTCTGCCGTCAGGAAGGGCGTTATTTCTGATGCAACTATGTCACGTCATATGCAAAGACGTGGAATGGTTGAGCGCCCTCACGGCTTTCGGTCTAGTCTTAGAACTTGGATTGCAGAAGCCACCGACGCACCTTATGAAGTTGCAGAGGAAGTCTTAGCCCACAGTATCGATAACAAGGTTGCCAGAGCTTATAAGCGGACAGACTACATAGAAATGCGCAGAACCATAATGGATTATTGGGCTGAGTTTCTTACAGGGACAAAGCAAACACAAATAATAAGGATCAGATGATATGGGCAAACCTAGACCGCCGAAAGTAAATAAAGAAAATCTTAGAAAAGCTAAAAGTCAAACAAGTCCAATAACAAAACTTAAATCACGGTTTGAATTATTAGAAGAGTTAAAAGAAAAGATAAAACTTCCGACTAGTTACATCGCCTTGGAGGCATTTTGTGAGCTTTACGGCGGTCGACAAGAAGGATTTAGGGATGAAGAACTGCGTGAGGCATGGCCAAAAGATTGGGGTAATGAAATAATCACTATACCTGCTGTATTAGTCCAAGCTCTCACCAGTGCTTGGATTGATTATAAAGAAGCGCCAAGTGGCAAAACTTTTGGAGAATCTTTTAAGCTTGAAGGAGGTGGGCAAGGAAAACCAAAGGTAAAAGACATTGTGAAAATGATAACAAAAAATAGAGTATTAACAAATGAAGTTATGATAAATTATCTAAGTGGTGATGAAAAAGGACAACCTATTTCTATCGAAAAAGCTATTGCAAATGTTTCTGGCAGCAAACAAGAAAAAATGAGAGGCTTCAGCGAGGTTACAGCAAAAAAGGCTTATACGCGTGGCAATAAGGACCTTTTCAAAAAACTAAAAGACAAAGGTATATTATAAAATCTATTAAAAATGATTAGGGTCAAATCTTCATGAAGCTTCGATCCTGACATACCCAATATACATCTGACATATTCCAATGGTTAACGGCAAAAACCAGAAAGGAACTATAATGTCAGTTAAAATATTACGCCGCACTGAAGTCGAACAAATTGTTGGGCTTTCACGATCAACTCTTTATGCCATGATGGCAGAGAAAACATTCCCAAAACCAATAAAGCTTGGCAAGCGCGCCATAGGCTGGCCAGATCATGTGATTGCAGACTGGATTGAACAACGTTCATCTGGAGATTATAGCCATGATTAAGTCTCCAATTAGTGAAAAGCGCTGCAAGCGCTGTTTGACCATCAAATCCGTCTCAGAATTCGCGAAGAATACAAAAACGGACGATGGATACTTAAAAACCTGTTTCGCGTGTTCTCGGTCGAGAAATACCGTCAGACGATCACTTAGACTTGCAATAAATGCCAAGTGTAAGGAATGTATTTACGATCCTATCGCTGGGGGAGGTACTTGGCTGTTTCAGGTGTCAGAATGTACGAGCGTGACTTGTCCGTTGTTTGATGTTCGTCCTACGTCTAGAGGATATTGTGATGTCAATAAATAAGGATAGTTGTCAGCTTAACAAACCAGACAAACTTACAATTAGTGATAATCATCCGATTGGTATGGTATTTGGTAGTGTGAAAGCCACCAAAAGCCAGACACCCTATACATTTAAGCAATTGGTTAATGAAGCAAATAAACCAGTCTCCATAGAAAAAGATAAATGTAGATGTTTGGCGGTTCATAGTGCCGGTGTTAAAACACAAGATGCTATTATTAAACATAATGAGATGCAGACGCTTTGGGCTGATCTGGATAGTAAAGACCTAAGTTTAGAGGAAATAAAACAGTTATTGGATGGATTAGAAATTAGTTGTTATGTCATCTATTCAACTAGTAGCTCGTGTAGATTTAAGAGGGAAACTCTTCAAGGAAAGCGATGGCGTGTTGTTATTCCTTTATTGGAACCCGTAGACCTTAAAACTTGGTTAGACCTGCAGCAGGCAATTACAGCACTTACAAATGGCGACAGCTCAGCAACACGTATCCAGCAAATCTTATATCTGCCAAATAACCCGAAAGTCTCAACTTCTGACCAAAGGAAGGGTGCAACGCAACATTATGAGTCTTTCGTGAAGGACGAAGCTCCTATTGATGGTTTTTATCCACCAAAAGCACTACAAGATGAAATCAACCGTCACTATGAAGAAGTTAATGAAGCTAAAAAACTTGCAAAGGTAGAACTGGAAAAACGACCTGTAAGAATTAAGGGTGATGATAATATCATCGATAAAATTAACGCTGCGTTCAATATAAAAACCATCTTAATTCAGGAGGGTTATGATTATAACGGTAAAGCCTACCGCTCACCGAATAGCACCTCAGGCGGATACGGTCTATACGTTGTGG
>Ga0255765_1000982_pt1 | contig 36925 bp, 42 predicted proteins | sample 041ome_8_FD_179965 | JGI IMG/M metagenome (GOLD analysis project Ga0255765, IMG submission 179965) | Coastal salt marsh microbial communities from the Groves Creek Marsh, Skidaway Island, Georgia - 041407BS metaG (version 2) | ecosystem: Environmental > Aquatic > Marine > Intertidal zone > Salt...
CCCATCAGCATGTCGGAAGACGTAAAAAATAAAATTGATTCTATCTGGGACGAACTGGGTATTTTCGATCAAGAAGACTAGAGACAAGAGACAAGAGACAAGAGACAAGAGACAAGAGACAAGCAAGATTGTCGCTTGCCAGACATCTAACGCAATATATCAGGAATCCTTATTTTCACTTGAGACTTGCAACTTGCAACTTGTTACTCCGCCCACCTTTATCCTTTTTCCTTCATCTTTTTTCCGCTTAAGTCATTCCGGCATAGGCAATTCAGGCAAGCGATGCTCCAACTGCGCCAGGGCTTTTCTATAAAGAGAAGCACTGTGTGCATGTTCACCCAGATGGTCCATCAGTCGGGCTAACTCGGCATTGGCTTCTGCAGAAAGAGCCTTGCTCTTTGAAAAACGCAGGCTGCTTTCAAAATATTCCCTGGCCTTGCCCCATAGTTTGTTGCGTAAACTGACGCGACCCAGGCTGAGCATCAATGCCGGATTACTAGGCCTTTCCTTTATCCATTGTTCCAGCTGCACCAATAATCTGCCAGGTTCAGCGGCATCCAGAAAACCTGTTTTTAAAACGACCTGATCGCTCCACTGTTTTTTAAGGAAGGCCAATGCCACTGCCAGGGCTTCTTCAGGCAGTAAAAATTCCTGCAACTTTTCCATGTAGACCAGCGTCATTTCTTCGTTGCGCTTTACTTCCTTGTCCATGCTTTGCCACTGACTTTTTAAAAGACTGGCAGTGCCGTTTTGCAGGTTGATTCGACTCAAACTATGGGCAGCAATTTTTGCCTGCAGGCGAAGCATTTCTGAAGCATTAACCACCTTGTGTTTTTCCAGTGCAGGCATCAAGGTTCCGAGCTTTTCCCAATCCTGCAAAGTGAGATAACAGTTCATGATCAGGTTTAACACATAGGGACTACCAGGGGCTTCTCTATCCAACGCGATGAGAATCGCCAGGCTTTGTTCAATTTTTCCGGAGCGGAACTCAAGCAGGGCTTTCAGAGACTTGATAGCGGGACTGGATGTGCCTGCTTTACGTGCGGCCTGCTCCAGACAGTAGTTCCACGAGACATCATCTTTGCGTTGCCAGGCAGCCAGACTTGCGGCAAGGTAATTGAATACCGGGCTGTCGACTCGGCCCGCATTCTCAACCAGTAATTTATAGGCATCCTGCCAGTGGCCCAGTAATAACAGACGCAAGCCGTCTTCGCTGGCAGCGGCGGCGGCTTTTCTGCGGCGCGACGCGCCAAACCATGAATCCCCTTTCAACAGACCAAGTGGATTGAGCAATGCAAGGAGTTTATAAAAGCCAAAAACAAGAACCAGCAGGACCAGCAGAAACAATACCAGGGCAACCAGGGTACTTTCCACTGACCAGGTAGCGAAGGAAATCAGCACATAACCCGGATCATCACCAAGCATGGTGTAAAGCCAGGCACCTACTCCAAGCGCGACAAGACTGTAGATAAAAGGTCGAATCATTCTGGCGGCTGTATCCTTCCACTCGCCAGTTCACCGGCCAAAATGATCTGGTCAAGTGCGCTGCGGGTGCGTATCAGGGGCGGGCCTTCGGTGACAATGCGTCTGTTAATCAGGCCATCGAGACTGGCAAGTATGCTGTTCTTCATGGAAGCTTCGCCGGACAAGTAATTATTAATATTGTTACGCGCCTGCAAAAGACTGGCGCTATATATTTCCTGCTCGCCTTTTAACAGCGCGGTTCTACCCTGCTCCAGTTGCAGACGCACCGTTTGTAACAGGGCCGCTTCCTGCCCTGGAGTCATCAAAGCATCAAGAGGCGTATCACGTCGCCTGACAACGAGAAACCGGTTTACAAGATTGCCCAGGCTTGAAAAAAACTGTGACAGCAAGCCAGGTTCTTCAACACGCTCATTATTTAACAGTGCAACTCGCTCCCCTGCTGCTACCTGCTGTTGCAGATCATTATTCACCTGCAGTGATTCCAGCTGCTGCGAGATCGCCCCAAGCTGTAGATAAATATCCTGTATTGGCACTTCGGAGACGCCACGAATAGCCGCCAGTTCTCCGGCAAGAACTTCCCGCACAGAAAAAATGGCAGGATCATCAATCTGTTTCAGCACATCGTCCGCTGCAATGAAAAGTGCCTGGGCAGTTCTTACATTTCGCGCTACCACCATCTGCTGCTGTGCCAGCCTTAATAATGAAGCAGCTTCTGCCAGCAACCATTGCTGGCTTGCCCCCGGATTATTGGAGTTAATTCTCAGACGGGTGCTGATCAATTCGTTTTGCAGACGTTCAATTTCTGCATCCTGTTCCTGCATGGACTGCTGGATCAGGTTACGGGTGAGAGAAGCAGATGCCTGCTGTGTTTCTGCCAGCTGATCTTGTAACTGACTTCCCAGTGACTGCAAGGAAGATTGCAACTGGCTGACCTGTGCGCCAGTGTTAATACGCTCGCTACTGAGACTATTTTGTTGTTCAAACAAAACCTTTACGACCTTGTCCTGCTCGTACATAAAATAAGCAAGAACAACAATCGCGGCCAGCAGAAGAATATTAAGGAACAGACTGAAGTTGCCGCCAGCTTTGCTACCTGAAGGGCGCGCCGGAGATGCAGCACTGGCAGTCCTGAGCGAACCTGTTTTTTCACCCGCAGCGCCTGCGCCGCTGTTCGCCGCGCTCTGCTGCTCACCTTTATTCTGTGCGGGGGTGTTTTCTTTATTGCTCATCCGGTTCTCAGTGAAGATGTGTTTTCAGGCTTTCGATTATAGCCCTATCGTCTGCTCCTGACATGGTAATAGTCTGCACAAACCCCAATTCCGCTGCATTCTCGGCAATACGCGGTGAAGAAACAAACAGCGGCACAGAACCTGCGTTGACATTATCCCGCTGTAGCAATGCCGAAAAATTGGCTAGCGCTTCTGCACTGGTCACGATAACAGCCGCCGGAGGCTCACTAGCCAGACTATTGGCAAGGTAACCCGGCTCGTATGCCGGCATGGTGCGCTGGTATAACTCGAGGTAATCTACCAGTACCCCTCGTTCGCGCAAGGCTGAAGCCAGTAATTCACGTCCGCCAACACCGCGCACAATAAGCGCTTTCTTGCCCTCCAGCTGCGCCAGTGATGCAAGCGCCAGCAGACCTTCACTACTCATGCGCTCAACTGGATACTCCGCTTTCAAACCATAGCTTTCTATAACCCTGGCAGTGGTCGGGCCAACACTGTAAATGGCCAGTTGCTCGGGAAACTGCGGCCAGTAATTATGAATCAACTCCATTCCCAGTGTCGCGGCGTTGGTACTGATAAAAAATAACAGGTCATACTGATCCAGTGACAATATTGTCGCCTTGATGTTTTCATCCAGGGCAACAGGAGAAATAGCGAGCATGGGCAACAGGCTGGGGCGGGCACCGCCTTCTTCCAGACTCATAACAAGACTTTCAGCCTGTCCTTCAGGTCGGGTAATCCAGATAGACTTGCCTTCAAGCATTAGTGGGAGGGTTCCTTCAGCTCTGGCGATTTCTTTGCGAATGTAATCATTGGAAATGGCGCGTCATGACATCTCAAGTTGTGCCAGAATCCTGTCTGCACCCTGATTCAACAATTCATCAGCCACCGCCTTGCCCAGTGCATTAGCTTCAGAGGAAGGCCCTTTTCTTTCACTGAATAATATTTTTGATCCGTCAGTTTCACCCACCAGGCCTCTGATGTGAACGGTTTCCTCTGCTCCTGTACCTGCTAATTCTGCCAGGCAGGCTATGGGTACCTGACATCCACCATTGAGACCCGTATTCATGGCCCGTTCCGCATTCACACAGACAGCGGTTTCGCGATGGGAAAGAGTTTCCAGCAGCTTTAAGGTCTCAGTATCGCCAATCCGGCATTCGATCCCCACAGCGCCTTGCCCGCCAGCCGGCAGGCAAGTTGCGGTGTCAAGGAAAGCGGCAATTCTGTCTGACATGCCGAGACGAATAAGGCCTGCCGCAGCCAGAATAATGGCGTCATATTCGCCTTCATCCAGTTTGCGCAAGCGTGTATTCACATTACCGCGTAAATCCCTGATCTCGATATCCGGTCTTATGGCCTTTAGCTGACACTGACGTCGCAAACTTGAACTACCCACAACAGCCCCTGCTGGCAGCGCGTCAAAGCTGGCGTATTGGTTGGAAACAAAGGCATCGCGAAAATCCTCGCGCTTACAGATGACGGCCAGCATCAAACCCTCGGGAAAAAACATCGGGACATCTTTCATGGAATGAACCGCGATATCTGCCCTGCCTTCCAGCATGGCAACTTCCAGCTCTTTCATAAACAGCCCCTTACCGCCGACTTTCGACAAGGGGGCATCAAGAATCTGGTCACCTTTGGTCGTCATTGGTAGCAGTTCCACCTGTAAATCGGGATAGCGATCAAGCAGGGCCTGCTGCACATATTCAGCCTGCCACATGGCCAGAGGGCTTTCACGGGTTGCGATTCGAAGAATTTCCTTGCTCATAGATACTGCTCTTACAGCCTTTTCTGCTACTTATTAATGCTTATAACTGTTGCATAATTGTTACAGCGCGCCACTGACACTGGAAAGCCGGAATTCCTATTTTACGCTTTATCAATACTGAAGCTACCCCAACCATCCCCTCCATTGCTATAATCGTCGGCTTGTTATTTGTCTAGTTAACTAAAAGTACTCACACATGAGCCAGGATCCAAAAGCAGGCAAGCTCTGGGGCGGTCGTTTTTCCGAAGCCACTGATGAATTCGTGGAACGGTTCACGGCGTCTGTCACCTTTGACAAGCGTCTTTACCGGGCAGACATCGCCGGCTCCATCGCTCATGCCACCATGCTGGCAAAGCAGGAAATTCTGACTACTGAAGAAAGCGAGAAAATTATTCAGGGATTGGGGCAAATAAAGGATGAAATAGAAGCAGAAAGCTTCCAGTGGTCTGTCAGTCTTGAAGACGTGCATATGAATATAGAGGCGGCTCTAACCAAAAAGATTGGTGATGTGGGCAAGAAACTTCATACCGGTAGATCGAGAAACGATCAGGTCGCCACTGATATCCGTTTATTTATGCGTGATGGTATTGATGCTGTTTCTGTCGCCATCAGGCAGGTTCAGAAAGGCATCATCAGCCTCGCTGAAAAAGAAACCGAAACCATCATGCCCGGATTTACCCATTTGCAGACAGCACAGCCAGTAAGTTTTGCCCATCACTTGATGGCCTGGTTTGAAATGCTGCAGCGGGATTATGAACGCATGCAGGATTGCAGAAAGCGCGTTAATATTTCACCCCTTGGAGCAGCGGCTTTGGCAGGCACTTCATTTCCCATCGACAGGAATATGACCGCTGAGCTATTGGGTTTTGACAAGCCTGCAGCAAACTCATTGGACGCCGTCAGTGACCGTGACTTTGCCATAGAGTTTTGTGCCGCTGCAAGTCTATTGATGACTCATCTGTCAAGAATATCCGAAGAGCTGATTATCTGGACCTCGGCGCAATTTGATTTCATTGAGCTACCGGACAGATTCTGTACCGGCTCTTCAATAATGCCACAAAAGAAAAACCCTGACGTACCTGAACTTGTACGCGGCAAATCCGGCCGCGTTTATGGCCACCTGGTTTCCCTGCTGACATTGATGAAGTCTCAGCCTCTTGCCTATAACAAGGACAACCAGGAAGACAAGGAACCTCTGTTTGATACCCTGGATACAATTAACGACTGCCTGAAAGCATTCGCCGACATGATTCCGGCTATCAAGGCAAAAAAAGAAAGCATGCGAACAGCCGCACTTAAGGGCTTTTCTACCGCTACCGACCTGGCTGACTATCTGGTCAGGCAAGGCATGGCATTTCGTGATGCCCATGAAGTGGTTGGCAAAGCGGTTTCTTATGGCGTTGAAAAAAACAAGGACCTGGCGGCAATGAGCCTTGAAGAACTGCAAGTTTTTTCACCAGAGATAAAGCAGGACGTTTTTTCGGTATTGAGTCTGGAAGGATCACTTAATGCGAGAAATCACATTGGCGGCACTGCGCCGGCACAGGTAAGGCTTGCAATAGAAGCAGCAAAGAAAGTAATCAAATAGACATTTGGAAAAACCAGTAATAAAAGAACGCAATTAACATAGTAAGAGATATCTATGGAAATCAATCAAGATATGATAATTACGCTTATCATTCCCTGGGCAATTAAAATAATTATCGCTCTGGCAATATTTGTAATCGGTAAATGGATTGCAAAAGCCATTGCCAACTTTGCCAAAAAATTATTACGTAAAGCCAACCAGGATGAAATGCTGGTCAAATTTCTGGGCGGTATGCTTTATGCCGTTTTGTTTATTGCTGTGGTTCTGGCGGCCATCGATCAACTCGGCGTCAATGTCACCTCACTAATGGTCATTATCAGTGCCGCCGGCCTGGCTATTGGTTTGGCACTTAAGGACTCCCTGTCAAATTTTGCCTCCGGTGTCATGATCATTGTTTTCAGACCTTTTAAAATAGGTGATTTTATTAGTGTCAGCGGAGTCAGTGGTGTGGTTGATGAAATTGGTATGTTTTGCACATTGATGCACACCGGCGACAATCAGCGCATCATCGTGCCAAATTCCGTAGTTTTCGGTAGCACTATCGTTAATGCCAGCGCACTGGCTACTCGTAGAATCGATCTGACCATTGGTATCAGCTATGACGATAACATGGGCAAGGCCAAGGATATTATTCTGGATGTTCTGAGCAAGGATTCTCGTGTTCTGACTGATCCGGCGCCCGTTGTTGCCGTTGCCGAACTGGCTGATAGCAGTGTTAATCTGGTGGTCAGGCCCTGGGTTAATACAGCGGATTACTGGGCAGCACGCTGGGACATCATTGAAGCCATCAAAAACAGTCTGGATGATGCTGGCATTTCAATCCCTTATCCGCAGCAAGATGTTTACATGCACAATGTCGCTTGATTATTAATTGCTGATTTCTTTATAAGCAATCTATTATTAGCTAATGAAGAAATTTCAGTTATAAGTAGTACAAATGACAGGAATGGTCGCAGGTGCTGCAAGAGTATTCCAATCACTCTTGCAGTTGCCTGCAACAATCCTCTTAATAAAAGTCGCAATTGGCAATAGAAATAAGCTTGAAGTAAACAATTTCTCATGGAAATTGAATACTGACGCCTCCCTGCTCCAGACAGATTGCCGACAATTTGTCGTATAATGTCTCCCCATCAGAATCACACACCCAACTGCTATCGTGCATATCAAAGTGAAAACCGCCACTTCTAGCGGCAAGCCATAACTGCCGGGTAGCTGACTGCCGGGTGATGATGATAGCCGTGCCATCAGTACAGGTCAGTGTAAGAATATCGTTTACTGACTCATAATCCAGATCTTCGCCGCTTTCCTCGACGGCATCTTCAATGGCCAGCAATGTTTGTTCATAACGGGAGTTGAAGTCCTGTTCTGTCATAGTCTTTTCTATCCTGGTAATGATGGCTGCCTGCTCGTGCGAGCTTTGAACTGCAAGTATATCGTCCCCGGCTTAAATCAGCGATTGGTTGCTGACAGTATTAACCAGTATAATCGCCGCTTACAGAATTAGTTGCGATATAAATCACTATTATCCAGCCAATCGATTCCTGATCTCCAGATACTTGCTTTATAAACAAGAGGTAACGAGGGCGATGAGAAAACTGTTGTCACTGCTATTGATCAGTCTTTGCCTGTTATCGGGATTAGGGCTGAGCGCATGCGGACAAAAAGGACCTCTGGTTCCTCCCTCCGCCACACAATTCAATTAATAGACCCTGTCAGGCTATGGAACATTTTACATTTAAAAATAATCAGCTTTTCGCTGAAGCAGTAGCGCTGACCCGGATCGCCGAGGAATTTGGCACGCCCTGCTTTGTCTATTCCCGGGCCGCTCTGGAGCAACAATATCGAGCCTACGAAGAGGCACTCGCAGGATGCACTCATCTGGTCTGTTATGCGGTTAAAGCCAATTCCAATCTGGCCGTGCTGAGTGTATTGGCCAAACTGGGCAGTGGCTTTGATATTGTTTCCGGTGGCGAACTGGCTCGCGTGATTGCCGCTGGTGGTGATCCAGCCCGTGTTATTTTTTCCGGCGTCGGCAAAACCATTGAGGAAATGCATGCAGCACTGGATGCCGGCATTCATTGCTTCAATGTTGAATCAGCGCTGGAGCTTGTACAGCTGAACGATGTCGCCATGCAAAGAAATGTACGCGCACCGGTTTCCATTCGCGTTAATCCGGATGTGGACGCCAAGACCCATCCCTATATTTCTACCGGACTGAAAGAAAACAAATTCGGTGTTTCCATGGAAGATGCACGCCTGCTTTATCGGCAGGCCAGCACCATGGCAGGACTGGAGTTGATCGGTCTGGATTGCCATATAGGTTCCCAGCTCACCAGTATCGAGCCCTTTCTGGCGGCGCTGGAACGCACCCTTCTGCTGATAGATGAGCTGGCAGCTGAGGGCATCAGCATCAGGCATCTGGATATCGGCGGCGGGCTCGGCGTGCAGTACCGGGATGAAACGCCACCGACACCCCAGGAATTGATTCAGGCGGTAAGGCAGGTGCTTGGCGAGCGGCCCTTAACCCTGGTACTGGAACCGGGAAGATCTATTTGTGCCAATGCCGGTGTCTTGTTGACCCATGTAAACAATATCAAAACCAACGGTGAACACCGTTTTGCCATCGTTGATGCGGCCATGAATGACATTATTCGCCCAGCTTTGTACCAGGCCTGGATGGACGTGGTACCGGTGAAAGTAAATGAAACTGTAGCAGTTCATACCTATGACCTGGTGGGGCCAATCTGTGAGACCGGCGATTTCATCGGACGTCAGCGAGAGTTGGCAATTGATAATGGCGACCTGCTGGCAGTGCGATCAGCCGGCGCTTACTGTTTTGCCATGAGCTCCAATTACAATACCCGCAATCGCGCCGCCGAGGTGCTGGTGGACGGCGATCAGGTTCATCTGGCCAGGCGTCGGGAAACCTATGAGGACCAGCTGGCGCTGGAAAATCCGCTGGATTGAGCTGAATCATGACTCTCAATTTCACTAAAATGCATGGCCTGGGTAACGACTTCATTGTTCTTGATGGCGTTAGCGAGCCCATAAACCTGAGCCCGGATCAGATTCGGCAACTTGGTAATCGACACACCGGCATCGGCTTTGACCAATTACTCATCGTTGCTCCAGCCACTGCCCCGGGGCATGACTTTGCCTACCTGGTCTACAATCCTGACGGCAGCCAGGCAGAAAACTGTGGCAACGGCGCGCGCTGTATGGTGTCTTTTATCCAGGCCAGAGGGCTAAGCAGCAACAGCGAACTCACGCTGCAACTGGTCAATAACAGCTCTCTGCACTGCCAGGCCCGGGATGATGGCGAAATCACCGTAAACATGGGCGCACCGGTTTTTACCCCAGCAGAAATTCCGTTTATTGCCGATGATGAGGCGCTCACCTACCCACTGCAACTTGGCAACGGAGAAAATCTGGAACTGTCAGTGTTGTCCATGGGTAACCCCCATGCGGTGCTGGTTGTGCCTGATATTGATGCAGCGCCAGTGACTGAATGGGGACCGTTGATAGAAAATCATTCCAGTTTTCCCGGTCGCGTCAATGCCGGCTTCATGCAGGTGGTTAATAAAGGTACAATCAGACTCAGGGTATTTGAACGAGGTGCGGGTGAAACCCTGGCCTGTGGCACGGGCGCCTGCGCAGCAGTAGTGGCAGGAATTCGTCAGGGTCTGCTGGACAATACAGTTCAAGTGCAGCTGCCTTGTGGATCACTACAAATAAACTGGCAGGGAGGGAATTCACCGGTGTTTAAAACCGGACCTGCGACGACAGTCTTCGAGGGAAGTATTGAAATATGAAGTCAGATTCCAGCAATCATGCAGTATCAAGTGGAACACTTGATGACGACTCTGTTAGCAAGTACCTGATAGAGAATCCTGATTTCTTCAATCGCAAAGCCGATCTGTTACTGGAGCTCACTATTCCCCATGTCAGTGGTGGTGCAATATCCCTGCTTGAAAGACAGGTAGCCCTGTTCCGCGAGCGCAATCGGGATCTTCAGAACAATATCAATAATTTCATTTTTAATGCTGAAGAAAATGATGCCCTGTTTGAAAAAACACGCATTGTCATCCTCGAAATAATAAAAAGCGATAGCCTTAAGAGCTTATCCAGCATAGTCGCTGATACGTTAAAAACCGAGTTTTCAGCTGATGCCAGCAACTTACTTTTTATTGCTGACAAGCCTGACAGCGATGCCCGGAAAAAAGGCATTCACATTCTTCCCGCCGGACCAACCAGGGAAAAAATGGGCAAGCTTTTTGAGAAAAAACGTACCTTCTGTTGTGAGCTGTCTCCTGAACAGGCCCGACTGCTATTCCCTGACAGTCAAAAAGAAATTTTATCTGCCGCCATCATTCCGATTCACCCCGGCGACAGTATCAGTGGGGCTGATCAATACAGCGCGCCGATTCTGGTAATAGGTAGTGACAAGCACAATCATTTCAATTCAAGCCTTGATACCTTGTTCCTCGACTTCATAGGCGAAATACTTGTGGTGCATATCTCTCGTCTGGCGGCTTAGTCCCAGCGCCTGACTCCGGTTACAGCCATGAATACCACCCCTCTTGTTTCTGTCTTGATCCGCACCAAAGACAGGCAAACACTATTAAAAGAAGCCGTTGCATCAGTCCTGGCCCAGTCTTATGCCCCCATTGAAATAGTTATTGTTAATGATGGCGGCGAAGATTTCTCTGCTGAATTTACCGAGCCAGGCCCAACAGAAATTCGCTGGGTAAATAACAAGGCAGAGCATGGCAGATCCCATGCTGCCAACCTGGCCCTGGAACAGGCCGCAGGTGACTACTGCCTGTTTCTGGATGATGACGACTCTATTGATCCTGCCCATATTGCTACGCTTGTTAAGGCTCTGGGCAAAGAAAAAAATTATAGACTTGCCTACAGTGCGGTGAGGGTCATGACTGATGGCGAGCTTGAAGAAACCCCGTCTTTTGCCCACGCATTTGACCCGGTACGCCTGATGATTGAAAACTTTATTCCTATCCATGCAGTCCTGTTTGAACGCAGCTTGCTTCTTGTAGGCTATCGTTTTGATCCTGCCTTTGATCGTTTCGAAGATTGGGATTTCTGGCTTCAGCTGGCTCAACAACACGAATTTCTGTTTAGCAATCTGTGTACGGCTACCTATAGGGTGGCTGGCAGCAGCGGCTTTGGTGCCAAGGAAAATACAGAAGATGATATCGATGGTTTTCGTCTGGCTATTTATAAAAAATGGCTTGAACGCTGGCCAGAGCAAAGGCTGTTGGCACTGATAAACCGCAGCCGGGAATTCCCACGCCTCGCTGTTTTTGAAAAAACAGTCGAAAATCTGGACGCCAATATTAAGGAAAAAAAATCTCATATTGACCTGTTACGGGAACAACTGGATAAGCTTCAAAAAGATTCACAAGCCAAACTGAACAGTCTCGCAGAAGATCTTCACGAAACTGAGCAGGAAGTAATAGCGCAGAAGCAAGAAGTAATAGCGCAGAAAAACTATAACCATGCCTTGCACCATGAACTACAGGTTATTTATCACAGCAAGAGTTGGCGACTGACACGACCATTAAGAGCGCTGACCAGGTTGCGCTATTTTTTACGCACCGATGGCATTGGTGGAATCGCTGTCAGACTAAAAGATATTATTGCTGCCCGGCTCAGCAGGGCTGAAGAAATCAAAGCCCAAACAAGTATCTCCAAAAACTATGCTCCTCTGGATTTTCCAACCTTTGCGCAGCCAAAGGTGAGTATCGTTATTCCTGTTTATAACCAGTACCACTATACCTTTCATTGTCTGAAGAGCATTCTTGACCATGCTAATGATATTCCTTTTGAAGTGATTGTGGTTGATGACTGCTCGTCCGACAAAACGACGCAAATGCTTTCCAGAATCACTGGTATAAACGTCATCCGGAATGAAGAAAACCTGGGCTTTATTCACTCCTGTAACAAGGGCGCTGATGCTGCCAGGGGTGAGTTTCTGGTGCTGCTGAACAATGATACTGAAGTCAGAAAACACTGGCTTGCCGCGCTGCTGCAGACCTTTATAGATTTTCCTGATGCCGGGCTGGTTGGCGCCAGACTGGTTTTTGCCGATGGCACGCTACAGGAAGCTGGCGGTATCGTCTGGCGAGATGGCTCTGCTTGGAATTTCGGCCGTGGCGAAGATCCCAATCATCCCCAGTACAGTTACTGCCGACAGGTTGATTACTGTTCCGGGGCTTGCCTGATGATTGCTCTTGATGATTTCAGGACCCTGGGAAAATTTGATCCCCGCTATGTACCAGCCTATTACGAAGATACGGACCTTGCATTCAAGGTACGCGAATCCGGTAAAAAAGTGTATTACCAACCCAATGCCAGCATCATTCATTTTGAGGGCATCACCTCCGGCACCGACATAGGCAGTGGTATCAAACAATACCAGCAGCTAAACCATGAGAAGTTTTTCAACCGCTGGCAGGATACACTTAAACATCATCGTCCCAATGGCAGACAGCCGCACCGGGAAAAAGAACGGCATGTGGACAAATATATCCTCGTTATTGATGCGCGGGTACTAATGCCTGATCACGATTCCGGATCGCTGCGAATGTTTAATGTCCTGAAAATTCTTCAGACCCTGGGTTATAAAGTAACTTTCCTGCCAGCCAACATGCATTACCACGAAAAGTACACGCCACAAATGCAGGCCCTGGGTATTGAATGTCAGTATGTGCCCTATATCCACTCGGTGGAGCAATACCTGCAGGAATTTGGCCAGCAATTTGAAACAGTAATCCTGAGCAGAGCGGATTATGCAGAAAAGTATATTGATGAAGTAAAAAGAAGCTGCCCCCATGCCCGAATAATTTTTGATACGGTAGATCTGCATTTTTTACGCGAACAGCGTGAAGCCGAGTTAACCGGAGACAAACACCTGGCTGAGTCTGCTGCTATGCGCAAAGTTCAGGAGCTCACTATTGCGCGCAAGGCCGATACCACCTTGGTAGTCAGCCCGGTAGAGCTGGAACTTTTCAAACAGGAGGCCCCTGAAATAAATGTTGGCCTGCTTTCCAATATTCACCAGACCTTTACCACCGGCAAGTCATTTGCAGAAAGGGAGCACATGCTGTTTATAGGAAACTTTGAACACCCCCCCAACAGCGACGCCATGCAGTATTTTCTGGATCAGATATTCCCCCTCGTGCATGCACAAAACCGCGATATCAAGCTGCTTATTGTCGGTGGTCATGTTCCGGCCAGTATAAAAGCCAGAGCCAGTGATCGTGTCATCATTACCGGGTTTGTGGCGGATATCGAACCGCTGTTTAATGACATCAGGATTTCCATTGCTCCGCTGCGCTATGGCGCTGGAGTAAAAGGCAAAATTAATTCCAGTATGTCTTTTGGTGTGCCGATGGTGGTTTCACCCATTGCCGCAGAGGGCATGAATCTGGAACATGAAAAGGACATTCTGATTGCAGAGCAGCCGGAAGACGTTGCCAGGGAAATTCTGCGCCTTTATAGCGATCAGGACTTGTGGCAAAAGCTTTCCGATGCTGGCAAGCATAATATTGATGAGCATTTTTCATTTACAGCAGCTGAAGCGCAGCTCAGGGCAGTGTTAACGCAATAAGGTCTGTTGCTTTGCGCTAGGCTTCCTTCTTGGTATCCGACCCTGGCAGATCCAGCGCCACTGGATGATTCCAATTGCCACTCTCCACCTGAAACCAGAAGTAAACGATCGAAAGTATGCCCAGGCTAAGCCCGGTCACCACACCGGCATCAATGATTCCGCGCCATGGTTGCGGTGTGATACGTAATAACATCACCAGCCCGACAATAACTGAAGTAACCGCGATGGATACAATTTTTCGTTTCCGGGTTGCATGGATATAACCCATGCAAAATAGCGGAGCCAATAGCGCCAATACCGGATGAGAGGACTCGGTGTTGGTGCGCAGATATCTGGCTCTGGCAATAACCCGCGGCGCAAACGCGCGGTGAAATCCCTTATAACCTTCCGCCCAGGCCATCCACAATACAAACCCTACCAATACCAGCCACTGCAGCGGGCTAAGGGAATATTCCGTTATTTCAGCGATGCGTGGACTCAGTCTGACCACGGCAAAGGAGATAAAAGCGATGACACCGGCTATGCCCCAGTAAAAACCAAGAAGACGCAATTGAATATCCCAAGATAAATGAAGATGATTGATGAGGCCGGCATTGTAACAAAGTTAAGCGCAAAGGAAGGAGCAAAAAAGCACCAAAAAAGCGCATTAAATCGCGAAAGGAATAATGATAATTTCACCCTATTTCAGTGCCCGGAATCACAAGGTTCATGTAAACTGCTTTTTGTTATAATCGATAAACTTTCCCGCCAGCCATTGACCGCATTCCGCCGGAGTAGTAAATGACAGTAAAACTTGCCGTAGTCATGGACCCAATCCAGTCCATAAATTTCAAAAAAGATACAACTTTGGCCATGTTGAATGCAGCGCAAAAAAAAGGCTGGCAACTATTCTACATTGAACAGGATGGTTTATATCTTGAAGATGGCAAGGCCATGGCCATCATGCAGGACCTGAGTGTAGAAATGAATCCTCAGAACTTCTTCACGCTTGGCCCTGAAAGCCGACAATCACTGGCCGACGTTGATGTCATCCTGATGCGCAAGGATCCACCTTTTAACCGCGAATTTATCTACAGTACCTATATTCTGGAACAGGCAGAGCGGGAAGGCGTGCTGGTAGTCAACAAGCCGCAAGCGCTTAGGGACTTTAATGAGAAAGTCAGTGCTACCCTTTTTCCACAATGCTGTACGCCTGTGCTGGTTTCGCGAAAAAAGGAATTGCTGCAGGATTTCTATAAAGCTCAGAAAGATGTCATTTTCAAGCCTCTCGATGGCATGGGCGGCACCGGTATTTTTCGTATAAAACCCGGTGACCCCAATATCAGTGTGATTATAGAAACGCTAACTGAATACGGTACCCGACAAATTATGGCGCAAACCTTTATTCCGGAAATTTCCAGTGGCGACAAACGCATTCTGATGATTGATGGAAAATCTGTTGGCTTTGCGTTGGCCCGACTACCCGCCGCTAATGAAACCCGCGGCAACCTTGCCGCCGGCGGCACCGCAAAAGGGGTGGAGCTAAGTGACAGAGATCGCTGGATTTGTGACCAGGTGGGCCCTACGCTGAAAGAAAACGGGCTATTATTTGTCGGTCTTGATGTGATTGGTGACTATCTGACTGAAGTAAATGTTACCAGTCCGACCTGTATCAGGGAGCTGGATGAAATATTCAATCTGGATATTGCCGGCGACCTGATGAACTGTATTGAGCAAAAACTGCAGCAGTTGCGTGACTGACAGAAATAGCAAAAACGACTCAGGAAAGTCTCTGCACATAGATTGATGAATACTGCCGTCTCCACAGAAGCTACAGCACTTTCCGGTGAAAGATTCGGCTTCACTATGTTTGTTTCTATCTGCCTGCATGTGGTGCTGATTCTTGGCGTCGGCTTCAGCATTCTGGAAAATGTGAACACCACTACTTCAATGGAAGTCACCCTTGCCCAGTACCGTAGCGAGGAAGCGCCCGACAATGCGGATTTTCTAGCCCAGGAAAACCAGCAGGGAAGCGGCAGTCTTGAGGACAAGGCCGCGCCTAGTACGCCAGTGGAATCCCGCTTCAATGAAGACCTGATTCAGGATGTCAGCCCTTTTGTTGAATCACTGACCGAAAAAACAGAACTCACTGATCAGGTGCTGGCCACTGAAACCGAATCTCTGCAGCAGATTAATGATGAACCCAGCGAACAACCGCAACAGGAAACTGAAGAACAACCACTGGAAAACCTGACCGAAAGTCAGCTAAATGACCGCCTGGCCAGCTTGCAGGCACAGCTGGATATTCGCCGACAGGCTTATGCCAAGCGGCCTCGACGCTACACCATTTCATCCGCTTCTACCCAGAAATCCCGGGACTCCCTGTACCTGGACAACTGGCGCAAAAAAGTCGAGGCTGTGGGCAACCTGAATTATCCTGCCGAGGCCAGTGCCGAGGGCATTTATGGCAATCTCAGGCTGCTGGTGTCACTACGCTCTGATGGCAGCGTAGCTGATGTTCGTATTCTCAGCTCCTCCGGCCATAGAATACTGGACGAATCAGCCATCCGCATTGTCTACCTAGCCTCCCCGTTCGCAGCCTTTCCGGACGAATTGAAACAGGAAGCCGATATTCTCGACATTATAAGAACCTGGCAGTTTCATCAGAGCAATTCCTTCCGCAGCTTCTGATTCTCCTGTGGTAGCAGGATGAAAGTTGAATAGCAGTTGAAACTACTGACAGCACCCCAATATTAGTCTCAGGATAACAATTTATACTCAACAGACTCATGAATGACGAAACGCTTAATCTCACAGACCATTTTCTAATTGCCATGCCACAGCTGAATGGCTCATATTTTGGCCATACCCTGATTTACATGTGGCAACATAGCGCAGAAGAAGGCGCTCTGGGCATTGTGGTCAATCTGCCCCTTAAAGTGCAATTAAAGGAAATATTCAGCCAGCTCGATATCGACTTTCGCTATGGGCAAGGTCTTGAAGAGCCGGTGCTCTCGGGAGGCCCCGTGGAAACTGAAAAAGGGTTTATTCTCCATGATGCCGGTCGAAAATGGACATCAACACACCAGATCACCGATGACATCAGTATCACCACCTCAAAGGACATACTGGATGATATTGGCCGTGGCGAGGGTCCGGAGAATTACCTGCTTACCCTGGGTTGTGCCGGCTGGAGCCCAGGTCAACTGGAACTGGAAATTGCCGGTAACTCCTGGATAACCTGCCCTGCCAGTAAGGAGATTGTTTTTTCCAGGGATTTTAAGCGCAAACCGGACATGGCAGCCTCGACGCTTGGTTTTTCCATGGACCAGTTAACCACTGATGTTGGTCATGATTAATTTTCCGGAAATTAAATTCCGGTCATAAACAGGAAAAAGCTTCTGAACTCAGCAATTACAACTCTGCTCTGCATTGATTTCGGCACTCAAAAAATGGGGCTGGCTGTGGGGCAGACTGTGACCCTCACCGCATCGCCTTTACCGCTTATCAAGGCCAGGCAGGGTATTCCCGACTGGAATGAACTGGCACAGGTAGTCAGCCAGTGGAAACCCGATGCGCTGGTCATTGGCATGCCATTCAATATGGATGGCACTAGCAACGAAATGACAAAAAAAGCTGGTCGCTTTATCACCCAACTGGAAGCAAGATTCAAGCTGCCCTGTTTCAAGATGGATGAACGCCTGAGCACGCGTGAAGCCAGGGAAATTGGCAGAGCCAATGCTGAAGCAGCCGGAAAAAGGTTTGATGAACACTCGGAAGTCGACAGTCTGGCTGCGCAACTGATTCTTGAATCCTTTTTGAATGAAAGATCAAGTTAAGGCAGGAAAAAGATCAGCGCCGCCTGAAAATAAACAACGCCAACAGCCAGTAACTGGGGCTAGATCTGATTACCGTCCTTGGCTTTGGATTTCGCTTCCTGACGATCAACCAGCCCTTTGGCAACCAGTTGCTTCAAACACTGGTCCAAAGTCTGCATGCCTACTGACTGTCCGGTCTGGATTGCAGAATACATCTGGGCAATCTTGTCTTCCCTGATCAGATTTCGAATAGCTGATGTACCGATCATAATCTCATGGGCAGCCACTCGGCCACCGCCAACTTTTTTCAGCAAGGTCTGACTGACAACCGCCTGCAATGATTCCGAGAGCATGGAACGCACCATACTTTTTTCTGCAGCCGGAAATACGTCCACGATCCTGTCGATAGTTTTAGCAGCAGACGTCGTATGCAGAGTACCGAAGACAAGGTGACCGGTTTCTGCAGCTGTTAATGCCAGACGAATAGTTTCCAGGTCACGCAATTCACCAACCAGAATAATGTCAGGGTCTTCACGCAAGGCTGAGCGCAAAGCTTCATTAAAGCCATGGGTATCACGATGAACTTCACGCTGGTTGATCAGCGACTTCTTGCTTTCATGAACGAATTCTATGGGATCTTCAATGGTCAGGATATGCTCATACTTGGTGGAGTTGATTTAATCGATCATCGCTGCCATGGTAGAACTTTTACCGGAACCTGTAGGTCCGGTTACCGAAATCAGGCCACGGGGATTGTTGGAGATATCCTCAAACACATTGCCCATGCCAAGCTATTCCATGCTGAGTACCTTGGAAGGAATAGTTCTGAAAACGGCGGCTGCGCCGCGATTCTGGACAAAGGCGTTGACCCTGAAACGGGCCAAACCGGGAACTTCAAATGAGAAATCTGACTCAAGATGCTCCTCATAATCCTTGCGCTGCCTGTCGTTCATAATTTCATAAATAAGCCCATGGACTTCCTTGTGATCCATTGGATCCACATTGATACGGCGAATATCACCATCAACACGTATAAGGGGTGGCATGCCAGCGGTAATATGCAGGTCAGATGAGCCTTGCTGTACGCTGAAGTTAAGTAATTCCTGAATATTCATCTGGTTTTATACCCCCTATAATCGGAACCTTGTGAAGGAAAAAAATATGTCATTGAGCATACCCGAAAACCTGGAAAAAGTTCGCCAACTGATTTCACTCTATGAAGTAAAGTATGGGCGAAGTGATAAGGCTGTGCAATTGATCGCCGTCAGCAAAACTCATGGTGCCGATAAAGTTAAAATCGCTTACCAGGCCGGCCAAAAGCATTTCGGAGAAAACTACCTGCAGGAGGCACTGGAGAAAATCGATGCCTTAAAAGACCTGCCACTACACTGGCATTTCATTGGCCCTATCCAGTCCAATAAAACCCGTGCAATAGCCGAGTCATTTCAGTGGGTTCATAGTGTAGATAGACTAAAAGTTGCGCAACGCCTGAATGATCAGCGCCCCTCGAGCTTGCCTGGGCTCAATATCATGCTACAGGTAAATATAAGCAATGAAGACAGCAAGGCCGGTATCAGTGTGGATGAGCTTGAGGCGCTTGCCAATGCAGTAGAGTCTTTACCTAACCTGGTGCTGTCAGGCTTGATGGCGATTCCCGCAGCAAGCAATGATGCAAACATACAACGGGACAATTTCAGACGTCTTCGTGAAGCCAGGGACAAGCTGCTTGCCCAAGGCCTGGATCAGTGTCAGCACCTATCCATGGGCATGAGTAATGATTTTGAAGCGGCTATCGCCGAAGGTGCCACCATGATCCGTATCGGCACGGATATTTTTGGCCCCCGGGAAGCACGCGGATATTCAAAATGTGTAAAACTGCCACAGCAATAAGGCTTTATCGGGTCTTTAAGGTACAATCGCCAGATGTCTGAAGAAAATTTAACTATCGGTTTTATTGGCGCCGGCAACATGGCAAGCGCGCTCATTGATGGCCTGCTTGCCAATGGCTGGCAACCCGAACACGTCCATGCCTCGGATACCAATACCGAGACGCTGGCCGCCCTTGCTGACAAGGGAATCAATACCAGCACTGACAACAAGACGATAATCAGTAATTCCTCCACGGTAATCCTCGCTGTCAAGCCGCAGGTACTCGCTGATGTACTAAAGCCGCTTCACGATACCCTCTGCGCCAATGATTGTTTACTGGTTTCCATTGCTGCCGGTGTTGCCATGGACTCCCTGCAGCACTGGAGTCACCCAAAACAGGCCATTGTAAGATGCATGCCCAATACGCCAGCCCTGGTGCAAACCGGTGCCAGCGCCCTTTTTTCCAACCCCCATTGCTCTGACTTGCAAAAATCTGCTGCTGAAAAGCTATTGAGTGCGGTAGGTATCGTCTGCTGGCTGGAAAAGGAAGCTGATATGGATGCAGTAACAGCCTTATCCGGTTCCGGTCCGGCCTATTTTTTCCTGCTTATGGAAGCCATGCAGGAAGCGGCGGTCAGCCTAGGGCTGGATGCCAGAACAGCAGAGCTGCTGTGTCAGCAAACAGCCTTGGGAGCAGCCCGGCTGGCGCAGTCCAGCGATGTTGATGTCTCGGAATTACGCCGTCGCGTAACTTCTCCCGGCGGCACGACAGAAGCTGCCCTGCAGCAGTTTGCATCGGAAGATTTCAATGCTATGGTTGGCCGCGCGCTGGAAAAAGCAGCTGAACGTTCACGCGAACTGGCGGCAGCTGAACCGGCAACGGTCAAGCCAGCCACGTAAAAAGAATTACTCAGTAGTCAGGAAAGATAAATGTCATCATCTGTAGGTCAGGTCATTATATTGCTGGTAAATACCCTGGGCGGGTTAATAGTACTGGCATTGTTACTGCGGTTTTTATTACAGGCCAGCCGGGCAGATTTTTATAATCCCGTCACCCAGTCCCTGGTAAGAATGACGAGCCCCATTCTGAATCCAGCACGACGCATCATTCCGTCCTGGCGGAATTTTGATATTGCCTCGTTACTGCTGACACTGATGATCAGTACCCTGGCAACAACGCTGATGATCTTTTCCGCGGGCTTTGTCATTCCCGGTATCGGTACCTTGCTGAGCTGGTCATTCCTGGGCATGCTTTCACTGATTCTGAAAATTTATTTCTGGGGTTTGTTAATCTCTATAATTGCCAGCTGGGTAGCACCTCACAGCGGCAATCCGGCTCTGATGCTGGTGCAAGAGATGCTGGAGCCTCTGCAGTCACTGTTCCGAAAAGTCATTCCGCCCATGGGTGGCCTGGATTTTTCACCTATATTTATTTTTCTTTCCATTCAGGTGGTGGAAATAATGGTGGTGGGAACATTAAGACAGGGCTTGCGATTAAGCGCACAAGCGGCAATGTATGTCATCGGTATATAAACAGGTAATAAAATCATACTGATAATTTTCGTTTTTTTATTTACTCTTTTATTAACTTTAGATTTTTACTTTGTATTTTTAAACAATGGCAAAACGCATTCCAGCAGATTCTGTCGGCATCGTGTCTCCGGAGCTCTTTCATTTTGATGAGCCACTGGAACTGCGTAGCGGGCGTGTGATCGAACAGTATGACCTGATGGTGGAAACCTATGGAGAACTGAATGCGGATAAATCCAATGCCATCCTGGTTTGCCATGCCCTCAGTGGTGATCATCATGCTGCCGGCTATCACAACCCTGATGATGAAAAAGAAAAGCCCGGTTGGTGGGATTGTTGTATTGGCCCGGGTAAAGCCTTTGATACCAATCATTTCTTTATTGTTAGTCTGAACAATCTTGGTGGTTGCGCAGGCAGTACCGGACCGTCATCAGTTGACCCCGCAACCGGCAAACCATTCGGGCCGGATTTTCCTATAATTACGGTGCGTGACTGGGTTAAAAGCCAGGCACGTCTGGCTGACCGGCTCGGTATCCATAAGTGGGCCGCTGTCATTGGCGGCAGTCTGGGCGGGATGCAGGTAATGCGCTGGGCTATTTCCTATCCCGACAGACTTGGCCATGCCATTATTATTGCGGCGGCACCAAAATTGTCTGCGCAAAATATTGCTTTTAATGAGATTGCACGCCAGTCCATAACCAATGATCCGGATTTCCATGCCGGCCGCTACTATGATTTCAACACCTACCCAAAACGCGGGCTGATGCTGGCACGCATGATTGGGCATGTGACCTACCTTTCCGATAATGCCATGCGCGACAAATTCGGCAAGGATGCCATTGAAGGCAACTTTGGTCGTGACCTGCGCTCGGGAAAACTGAATTTCAGCTATGACGTGGATTTCCAGGTTGAAAGCTACCTGAAATATAAAGGCGAAACTTTCTCTCACAGTTTTGATGCCAATAGTTATCTTTTGATTACCAAAACACTGGACTATTTTGATCCCGCTGTGGATTACAATTTTGATCTGAGCAAGGCATTTCTGGACAGCCAGTGCAAATTTCTGGTGATCTCCTTTACCAGTGACTGGCGCTTTCCACCTGAAAGATCCCGGGAGATCGTTAATACCCTGCTAAAAGCTGAAAAACAGGTAAGCTATCTCGAAGTCGAAGCCGATCAGGGCCATGATGCCTTTCTTATGCCCATTCCCCGCTATATCCAGGCGCTTAAATCCTATCTTGGATGCGTGATCGAAGAGATATCCGTCAAGGAGGCTAAACCAGATGCGGGCTGATCTGAAAATTATTCAGCAATGGATAGAGCCGGATATGCGGGTGCTTGATCTGGGCTGTGGTGATGGCTCATTCCTGGCACATCTTAAAAGTGAGAAAAACATATTCGACTGTGGACTGGAAATTGACCCCGACAATATCAACCTTTGTCTGCAGGCCGGTGTTAATGTCATTGAGCAGGACATGAATAAAAGCCTTGCCAATTTCAGATCCGACAGTTTCGATACGGTGCTGCTTGCCCAGACACTGCAGACTGTGGAGCGACCGGATATTCTGGTGGAAGAAATGCTGCGCATCGGCAAAAAATGCATTATTACATTTCCGAATTTTGCTTACTGGCGACATCGGCTAAAACTGGTCAGCCAGGGCAATATGCCGCAGTCCAGTGCACTGCCCTATGAGTGGTATGACACTCCCAATATCCATCATTGCACCATCAAGGATTTTGATACCCTTTGCGAAGAACGCAATATCACCATCCTGCATAAGACTGTGGTGGATTTTAATCACCGCAGCAGCTTTTTGATGAATCTGAATCCAAACCTGTTCGGAATCAATGCCATCTATCATTTCACGCGCTGAACCATGCTCAATTTTGTAAAAAAAATAACATCCTTACTGTTAGTTCCGTGGCTGGGATTGCTGTCTGGTAATGCCATGGCGGAATCAGAAAACTTCGGCGACTACAGGGTGTATTACCAGGCAGTTAACACTACCTTTCTCAAGGCAGACATCGCCCGTCAGTATGGCATTGTGCGCAGTGACAGGCGTGCTTTCCTGAATATCAGTGTTATGAAAAAACAGACTGATGGCACGATGCAGGCAGTGGCGGCCAGTGTCAGTGGCGGTAAACGCAATCTGCTAGGACAGGTTGGCGATCTGGCATTCAGGGAGATCCGTGAAGAGAAGGCTATTTATTACATTGGTGAGTTTGAATATTCCAATGCAGAAATTATACGTTTTCGCCTTGAGGTCGAGCCGGAAAACAGCGGTACTGTCCATGAAATTTCCTGGGAAACCCGGGTCTACAATAATTAAGCAGGCAACAGGCAGCACATGATTCCTCTGGATAAAATCATACTGGCCAGCAGCAACAGCGCCAAACTGAAAGAATTGCAGGATATACTGGCGCCCAGAAATATCGAGCTCATTCCCCAATCTGAATTTGAGATAGAGGATGCCGTGGAAGACGGGCTGAGCTTTGTTGAAAACGCTATTATCAAAGCGCGCCATGCCAGCAAGCATACGGGTATGGCGGCACTGGCGGATGATTCCGGACTTGAAGTGGATGCCCTGAATGGGGAGCCCGGCATATTCTCCGCGCGTTATGCCGGACTCAACGAAGGTCGTGAAAAAAACGATGCCGCCAACAACGCCCTGTTGCTGGCAAACCTGGAGCAGGTTGCCGAAGCTGACAGGGGTGCCCGCTTCCAATGCTGTATTGCCCTGGTCCGTTTTCCGCAAGACCCCATGCCGCTGATTTGTCAGGGAACCTGGGAAGGACGCATTATGTTCAGCGAAGTGGGCAGCAATGGCTTTGGTTATGATCCGCTTTTTTATGTCCCTTCCCATGAATGTGCATCGGCAGAGCTGGATCCTTTGGTAAAAAATACTATCAGCCATCGCTCTCAGGCTCTGCAAAAACTGCTGGCCTGCCTACCGGCATGAAGCGGGCACAACTTTTACTACCACCATTATCACTTTATATTCATATCCCCTGGTGTCTTAAAAAATGTCCTTACTGCGACTTTAACTCCCATGCTTTTCAGGGCGAATTACCTGAGCAAGCATATGTCGATAGTCTGCTTGCCGACCTCAAGCACGACCTGCCCTGGGTTCAGAGTCGCGAACTGACTTCTATTTTTATTGGTGGTGGCACTCCCAGTCTGTTCTCTCCAAAAAGTATTGAAAAACTCCTCGCCGGTATCTCAGAACAACTGCATTTTTCGGGAACATTGGAAATTACCATGGAAGCCAATCCCGGCACCTTTGAAATGGAAAAGTTTAGGGATTTTCGTCATGCGGGCATTAACCGGCTGTCCCTTGGCATTCAGAGTTTCAACAAAAAATACCTGCTGGCACTGGGTCGTGTCCATGATGATACGGAAGCGCTGACCGCCGCCGCCAATGTCAGAGCCGCCGGCTTCGACAATTTCAATCTGGACCTGATGTTTGGTTTACCACAACAGGGTATTGATGAAGCACTGGCCGACCTGCGCGCCGCGCTGGCTGTTGAACCTGAGCATCTGAGCTGGTATCAGCTTACCATCGAGCCCAATACCATGTTTTACAGCAAACCACCGGCATTACCCGAAGATGATTTGCTAAGTGATATGCAGGAAGCTGGTGTGGAATTATTATCCCGGCAGGGATTTTCGCGCTACGAAGTGTCTGCTTACAGCAAACCGAATAAACAATCACTCCACAATCTGAATTACTGGCGTTTTGGAGACTATCTGGGGATCGGCGCCGGCGCTCATGGCAAAATTACCCTGCCCGCAGAACAGCGAATCGTCAGGACCCGAAAAATCAGGCAGCCCGCCAGTTACCTGGAACATGCCGATAACACTCTGGCCGGCAGCGAAACGATTTCCCCGGCCGAGCTTCCTATTGAATTTATGATGAATGCATTACGCCTGAGTGCAGGTACTGAAGAAAGCCTTTATGAGCAGCGCACCGGTCTGCCGATCAGTGACATTGCAGGTTCCCTGCAGCGATTACGACATGCCGGCCTGCTCAAAAAAGAAAATCTGGCCACCACCGACAAAGGCTATAATTTCCTCAACAATGTACTGGCGGAATTTATGCCTGATGAGCACATGCCCGAAAACAGAATCCCCCTTGCTCCAGGTTGAAAAAGTGCTGCTACTAATCCTTTCTGGGTCAGCTATAATAGATAAATAACAATAACTTAGCGCATTATTTAAAATTCCTGACTGTCAAGTACAATAGCTGAACAAATTTTTTGGAAGACCTATGACAACTGATCCTTACAATATTGCCTGTAACCATGGTTTTATCCAGTCGTCCTGTTCTGACTGCAATCTCAAGGGGTTGTGTCTACCCATTGCGATGGACATCAAGGATATCGACAAGGTTGATAACATTATCAAACGCAGTCGTCCGATACAGGCCGGAGAACATATTTACAGGACCGGGGATGGTTTCACTTCTATTTTTGCTGTGCGCTCGGGCTCGATAAAAACCTACCTGCTTGATGACGATGGTGTTGAGCAGGTGACAGGCTTTTACCTGCCTGGTGAAATCCTCGGCTTTGACGGTATTGGTACCGAAAAACATGGTTGTAATGTTATGGCCATGGAGACCTCAACCGTTTGTGAAATTCCATTTGAAAGAATTGAAGAGCTGTCACTGCAGATACCGGTTTTACAACGCCACTTCTTCCAGTTGATGAGCCAGCAAATAGAAGCTGATCACCAGATGATGTTAACCCTGAGCAAGAAAAATGCCGAAGGTCGTGTAGCCACCTTGCTGCTTAGTCTGTCCAGACGCTTTGGCCGCCGCAACTTGTCACCCAATTCACTAAGACTGCCCATGTCCAGAATGGATATAGGTAATTTCCTTGGGCTGACTATCGAAACCGTAAGTCGTACTTTCAGCCGCCTGCAAAAAGAAGGACTGATCAAAGTCGACGGACGCGAAATTCATATCAACGACCACGAACAGCTGCAATCAATCTGCCACGCGGCAAAATAATTGCTGATTAATTGTCAGGGGGTCACTGATGACCTGCTTGTCTTGACATACATCAAGCATCCAAAATAATTGATTTGTTGTTGCCTATTGTTTCGATTAACAATAGCTGCCATGAACAATGTCATCTCTTTTTTACTTGCTCGGAAAATTTCCGAAGACCGATCCCCCGAGCCGGAGTCTTCATTCAATCGCCTGGCACAGGGGAGAGATATGCTTAATCAACTTTGCAGCTCACTGGTCAAAAAAGAAAACCAATGCCGATTTCGCGCATTTCCCGAGGGTTACTGCCGTGAGTACGGACTGGTACTGGATCAGATTCATGCCATTACCGATCTGGACATACTGCGCTTGCTGGAACTGGGAACCACGATTGCCAATATAAAAATACTCACCGCCGCTTATGGCATGGATTTTCTCGATCTGTGTGCGGAACAAACCGGCAAAACCATGGACGAAGTCAAAGCATTAATCGCCAGGCATTAAGTCTCTCAAACGACTCCGTTTGAGATAATCCCTTCCTTAGCTGATAATCCCTGCCAACCACCCCGGTATATTTACCGGGTTCATTTTTCACTCGTCTTATTTCTACCATATAGCAGACCGGGTAATATCAGTTCATGGCAAATAGCCTGTTTTTTTTCTTCTCCAAAATACTCTGGGCACTGTTATCCCCAGGCACATTAATATTGCTGATGGCGCTGGCAGGAACCGCCCTGCTTTTTTTAGACCAGACAAAAGTTGCAAGGCTGTTGCTGGGTGCATCCGCTGTGTTACTTGTCCTGATCACACTCCTACCTGTTGATGGCTGGCTGGCAACACCGCTGGAAAAACGCTTTCCCGCCAATCCTGAACTGCCCCGGTCTGTAGATGGCATCATTCTGCTTGGCGGTGCCATTGATCCGCTAACCTCCTATATCTGGGACCAGCCTGAGTTTGGCGCTGCTGCGGATCGCTATTTTGGCTTTATTGAAATGGCCAGGCGTCATCCGCGGGCAAAACTTATTTTTAGCGGTGGAGCCGGTACCCTGCTGGATCAGGAATATAAAGAAGCCGATGTTGCGCTGTATTTTCTGGAAAGCATGGGTATTAGAAAAAGCCGTTTGGAAATAGAAAGAGATTCCCGTAATACCTACGAAAACGCCATTAACAGCAAGGCATTGATGAATCCTCAGCCAGGTGAAAATTGGCTTTTAGTGACATCGGCAACTCACATGCCAAGAGCTGTTGGTGTATTCTGTCAGCAGAACTGGCCGGTCATTCCCTACCCGGTGGATCACGAAACAACACCCGGGCGCTCATGGCAGCTGTCTTTTGATCCGGTTGATAGTCTCGATGATCTGAATTCCTATGCAAGAGAATGGGTTGGACTGCTGGTCTATTTTATTACCGGCAAGACATCGGCTTTCTTTCCCGAGGCCTGTTAACACTATTTCCCTTTCTTTAGTGACAGAAAAAAGCGAGAACACTTTGGCAATCTGGAAAAAACAAATATCCCTGCAAATCATCACCGACCTGATGAAAGGCACCCTGTGTGAACATATCGGCATGGAAATCACCGAAATAGGCGACGATTTTCTGAAGGGCACACTACCGGTGGATGCACGCACGCAGCAGCATATGGGGATCATTCACGGCGGAGCATCGGTGGTGCTCGCAGAAACCCTGGGCAGCGCCGCCTCGAATTTTTGTTGTGATGATGAACATTTTATTGTCGGCCTTGATATCAACGCCAACCACTTACGACCAGGCATGCCGCCTCTGGTTACCGGTATAGCACGCCCTCTGCATATTGGCCGCAAGACCCATGTGTGGGAGATAAAGATCATCGATAATGAAGAAAAGCTGGTGTGTATTGCGCGACTAACCACTGCGGTCCTGGACAAAGAATCCGCTGATTAAAACTGTTTTTAAAGGAATGAATTAGATATGGCACTTCTGGCTGATGAAGAAGTAATTGCAGGAAGAAAAGATCTGGCGGCAGCAAGCAAGGAAGAAGCTGAGACATTGTTGTGTGCTCTGCCCGAATGGACTGTAGTAGAAGAAGACGGCATACAAAAACTGAGGCGCGAGTATCGTTTTAACGATTACCTGACCTTGTTGGCCTTGGGAAAAAAATTCGGCGAGATGGCAGAGCAGGTTAATCATCACCCCGTCATCGTTATCGAATGGGGAAAGGTGACTATATACTGGTGGACCCATACCCTGAACGGACTGCACCGCAATGATTTTATTATGGCGGCTCGGTGTGATCGGGCGTCGATGTTGGTCTCGGCGCCATAGACCCAGTTACAAGTTACAAGTTACAAGTTACAAGTTACAAGTTACAAGTAAAAAAAGTTTATCGAACACAGGGACGATAGCTAAATGAATTTAAAGTTTTTTGAGTTGTTTGATAGTTTATTGAGCGAGCATTCTGTTAGCTCTACCAACCCTGCTATTGATCAGAGCAATATGGGCGTTATTCATTTACTGGCGGAAACGTTTGAAGGGCTGGGGTTCTCCTGTGAAGTATTGCCCGTGCCAGGAAGCCATAATAAAGCCAATCTTATCGCCACGCTTGGGAGCGGCCCCGGTGGTCTGGTGTTGTCCGGCCATACCGATACCGTGCCTTTTGATGAAGCGCTGTGGAATACCAATCCACTGGCCATGACAGAAAAAGACAACAAGCTGTTTGGGCTCGGTGCCACCGACATGAAGGGATTTTTTGCCGTGGTCCATGAAGCGGTGCAGGATTTTCTTGCCGCAGACCTGAAACAACCGCTCATCATTCTGGCTACTGCCGATGAAGAAAGCTCCATGGCCGGTGCGCGTACTCTGGCAGCACAAGGCAGGCCCAAAGCCCGCGCTGCCGTCATTGGTGAACCCACCAGTCTCAGGCCCATCAACATGCACAAGGGCATCATGATGGAAGGTATTCATGTGCAGGGACAAAGCGGCCATTCCTCGAACCCCGCACTGGGACGCAATGCCCTGGAAGCCATGCATGAAGTGATTACCGCCCTGCTGCAGTTTCGCCAGCAGCTGCAGACAAAATTTCACAACCCGCATTTCATGATAGATGTGCCCACCATTAACCTCGGAGTGATTCATGGCGGCGATAACCCCAATCGTATCTGCGGACACTGTGATCTGGAATTTGACGTGCGTCTGCTGCCGGGAATGGAAGGCGATGCCATTCGCAACAGCATTGAAGAAATGATTGTGCCCATTGCCCTTAAACATCAGACCGAAATCAGTCTGACCCGTCTGATTCCCGGTGTGGATCCGTTTGCCAATGCAGACAGCGAGCTGGGCCGACAAATAGAAACGCTCACCGGGCACGCCCCGGAAAGCGTCGCCTTTGGCACCGAAGGCCCGTTTCTGCAACAACTGGGCATGGACACCATCATCATGGGACCGGGCAGTATCGACCAGGCCCATCAGCCCAACGAATACATGAGCCTTGATCAGGTAAAACCCTGTATTGCTATCCTGCAGAGCCTGATCAAGCAATATTGCTTGTAAGTTACAAGTCACAAGTTGCAAGTCACAAGAGGCGACCGCAGGGCTTATTCGACCTGCATTTGATTACCTGAAGCCCTTGTAACTTGTAACTTGAGACTTGTAATCTGTAACTTGTGACTGTAGTAAATTTTGTAGATTATTCAGCAGTTTGCGTTACAATAGGCGCCCTTTTTTGACCGCTGGACCCGAAATATATAAAAGCTCATGGCTACTGATAACACGCAATATGTGAAGTGGTTTCGACAGTCTTCATCCTATATAAACGCTTATCGAGGTAAGGTGTTCGTCATCATGTTGCCTGGAGAAGCGCTGGCCCATGAGAATTTCAGCAATATCGCTCACGACATCAACCTGCTCAACAGCCTGGGGGTTAAGCTGGTGCTGGTCCATGGTGCCAGGCCACAGATTGATGCAGCGCTGAAAACCGCGGGATTAAGAGACGAAAAACATGATGATGTGCAGGGCGATCTGCACCACAAATTGCGTGTTACCGATGCGGCCAGTCTTGAGCAAATTAAACAGGTTGTTGCAAAATTACGTTACGACCTGGAGGCGGTGTTTTCCATGAGCATGGCAAACTCCCCTATGCAGGGCGCATCAATTAATCTGGTCAGCGGTAATTTCGTCATCGCCAAACCTTATGGCGTACATGAAGGCATCGATTACTGCCATACCGGCGAAGTACGAAAAGTCGACAGCGAAGCCATCAAGAAACAGCTGGTAGCAAATAATATGGTGCTGCTGTCCACCCTTGGCTATTCTCCCAGTGGTGAAGTCTTTAATCTCACCGTAGAAGAGGTGGCCTCAAGTACCGCCATTGGCCTGGAAGCCGATAAGCTGTTGATCTATTCCGGTGAGGCGGGGATTCTGGATGATGCCGGCGCCGCCATCAGCCAACTTAATGCCGAAGAAGCCCAGTTGCTGATTGAGGAAAAAATTAATAACAACGGCCTTGATAGACAATTGCGTAATCTGGAGCTTGGCACCAAGGCCTGTAAAGGCGGCGTAAAACGCTCACAGGTCATTTCCTATGCAGAAGATGGCGCCCTGTTAACCGAATTATTTACCCGCGACGGTGCCGGTACCCTAATCACCCAGGAAAATTACGAGCAAATTCGACCTGCAAACAGTAATGATGTTGACAGCATTCTTGAACTGATCCAGCCGCTGGAAAAAGAAGGCGTGCTCTTGCCGCGCTCAAGAGAGCGGCTGGAAAGTGAAATCAATCAGTTTACGGTTATTGAGCGTGAAGGGATGATCATCGCCTGTGGTGCTCTTTATCCCCAGGAAGGTAATTCCGGCGAGCTGGCCTGCGTTGCCACTCATCCTGATTACCGAAAAAAGAACATGGGGCAATCCATTCTGGAGCAGATTGAAAAAAATGCCAGAAAGGCCGGTATCAACTCTCTGTTCGTCTTGACGACAAAAACCCCCCACTGGTTTATGGAAAGAGGGTTTGCCCAAGGCAATCTCGACAGTTTGCCGGAGACGAAAAAATCCCTGTACAACTATCAGCGAAATTCCAAAATTTTTGTAAAATCGCTGTAATTAATCCCGTTTACTTACACTGAATTATAAAACTTATATCCGAGTAACTTTATGAAAGCACTAAACAAATACAGTCGCACTATCACCCAGGACCCCAGCCTGCCAGCCGCCCAGGCCATGCTCCACGCTATCGGCCTGACACGGGAAGATCTTAACAAGGCCCAGATTGGTATTGCCAGCACTGGCTGGGAAGGCAACCCATGCAATATGCACCTGAACGATCTGGCGAAGGTGGTGAAACAGGGTGTACAGGAGGAAGATCTGATCGGGCTGATTTTCCACACCATCGGGGTAAGTGACGGCATCAGCATGGGGACTGACGGTATGCGCAACAGCCTGCCCAGCCGCGACATTATTGCTGACAGTATCGAAAATGTGGTCAGTGCCCAATGGTATGACGGCGTCGTGACTATCGTCGGCTGCGATAAAAATATGCCCGGCGCCATGATGGCCCTGTCCAGACTCGACCGCCCTGCCATTCTGGTTTATGGCGGCACCATTAAACCTGGCTGCTATAAAGATAAAAAACTCGACATCGTTTCTGCTTTCGAAGCCTACGGTGAATTAAGCGCCGGACGTATTGAAGCAACGGAGTTCCAGGGCGTCATTGAAAATGCCTGCCCCGGCGCCGGCGCCTGCGGTGGAATGTATACCGCCAACACCATGGCCTCAGCCTGTGAAGCACTCGGCATGGCACTGCCATTCAACTCCAGTTATCCTGCTGTGTCAGGTGACAAGGAAGATGACTGCCTGCGTGTCGGTCCAGCCCTGCGTCACTTGCTGGAACAGGACATCAAACCCTCCGATATTCTGAACAAGAAAGCCTTTGAAAATGCCATCACTGTTATCACTGTGCTGGGGGGTTCCACCAATGCGGTCATACATCTGATTGCCATGGCGAAAGCGGCCAATGTGGATCTGACTATTGATGACTTCCAGCGTATTGCTGACAAGACCCCATATCTTGCCGACCTGAAACCCAGTGGCCAGTTTGTTATGGAAGACCTGTGTAATGTGGGTGGCGTACCAGCGGTCATGAAAATGTTACTGGCGGCAGGCATGCTGCATGGTGACTGTATGACCGTCACCGGTAAAACCGTTGCTGAAAATCTGGCCGAAGTACCTGACCTGAGCGATGGTCAGCAGGTGATTCATCCACTGGATAAACCGCTGAAAGAAAGTGGTCATATTCGCATTCTCTACGGCAACCTGGCCGAAGAAGGCGCCGTTGCCAAAATTACCGGCAAGGAAGGACTCAAGTTCAGTGGCCCTGCCAAAGTCTACGACAGTGAAGCCGAAGCCAACCAGGCTATTCATGAGAAAAAAATTGTCGCTGGTGACGTGGTAGTAATTCGTTACAGCGGTCCTAAAGGCGGACCGGGCATGCCGGAAATGCTGAAACCTACCAGCGCCATCATGGGCCAGGGTCTGGGCAAATCCGTGGCACTGATAACCGACGGTCGTTTCTCTGGCGGTACCCACGGTTTCGTGGTGGGTCATATCACGCCTGAAGCCCAGGTCGGTGGACTTATCGGCCTGCTACAGGACGGCGATGTCATCACCATCGATGCGGAAACCAATTCACTGGTGGCTGATATCAGCGATAAGGAAATTGAAGCGCGCCGTGCCAAGTGGCAGCAACCATCACTGCCAGCCAAACGTGGTGTGCTTTACAAGTACGCCACCCTGGTAAAAAGTGCCAGTGAAGGTTGCGTAACAGACGAGGAATAATTCTGCTGTCCACAGTGCATCAGAGTATTTCCAGCACCACATCCGCCAACCCCTGCTCATGGTCAGCAATATGGGCAAAGGCGGAATAGGATAAATCAATGATGCGGCCCTCAATGAAGGGCCCGCGATCATTAATACGTACCACAACGCTGCGCCCGTTGTTGACATTAAACACTCTCACCCTGGTATCAAACGGCAGCGTCTTGTGTGCAGCGGTGATGGCATACATATCAAAACGCTCGCCATTGGCTGTCAGTCTTCCCTGATACTTGTGAGCATAATAGGACGCAATACCCGCTTCACTGTAATTCTCCGGCAAGGACACAGGCACCCTGAAAGTGGTAGCAGCGACGCCCGGATAGCTTAAAGTGACTTCCATATTGGCACACCCCGCCAGAATGAAATTACACAGACATAACAGCAGCAAGCGTTTCAAAATAATTCTCCCCTTTCTCTCGTTTTCTTCTTCGCTTTACCGAGACCTTAGAGGCTTGATTCTGAATTACACCTGAATGGTTTTTACCTGGCACACCAAAATGTGACGCAATACACCTTTTTGCATATGAAAAAGAGAAAATCTTTTTCGTTATTCATTTTCGATTCATATTGGGAATAAAGATCAGGTTATTGGCTAATCAAAAAATAAAGAAGGATTACAATTAATCAAGAACACACCAGGCAAGAGCAAGCGCCCCGGACCGATTCCAGAAAAGGACTGCTCATTTCCAACGTCCATGTTAAGAAATTATGACTACGGTTTAGGTCTTATTTTGTATTTTGTCAAAAATATGGCACCCTTTACCGTGCAATAAGGCGTGTTTTTAAGGGATTAAGGAATTTTTGCTTTATTGTTCAACATACTACCCCTTCTCCTTTAAACCAAACGAGCCCTTAGGAGAGGGAAAACGCGCCGTCTCGTTTTCTTTCCGGTTAAAAATTGAACAGCTTTTTTTAAGAATAGAATCAATGAGTAAGAGAGAAACAAAAAAACATCCAAATAACAAACCGAGCCCGCTCGGTATAAAAATGTTATGTGTCTACCTAGGCATAACAACATCATGAAGTTAATTGGATATGTATAGAAATTATGAATATAGATAATTTGAATCGATGGCTAACTCTAATTTCTAATGTCGCCGTACTTGCAGGAATTATATTTTTAGTTGTTGAACTACAGCAAAACAATTTAATTGCCAAAGCACAAACTCGTACCGAAATTACTCGAGCCTCAGTTGAAAATACCAGATTACTCCAAGACCCAATCAGCCTCAGTGTGTTCACAAAATTGAGGAATAACGAGGAAGTTACTGAACAAGAAGCAATGTGGCTCACCCTGGCTTTTGAAAGCACATTCAAGGCTTGGCAGAATGTATACTACCAGTATCAAGTTGGGCTGTTTGACGAACCTGAACTTGAAGCATACCGAACAACCTGGAGAAATAGATTTCGCGGCTGTGGCTGGATAACTTTACGTGCATATTCCAGTACTCGTTTACAATTAGAGCCTGAATTTAGAAAAGAACTGGATAATATCCTTGAAGAATCCAATTGTGACTAATTTTGGTGAAACGAAACATAACAATCTCTTTAATAACGCCCTTCAGGCTGGGACGCTCACTGCGTTCCCGCCCCATTAAGAAGGGCGTTATGTTCCTATCAGCTGCAAGTGACAGCTTTCAACTAATGCGAGATTTCAGATGACAAGAATAGAAAAATTACAGTTGGGAGCCCGTATAGCTGAAATCGTAGGTGGCATTGCTGTTCTTACGTCAGTAATTATTTTAATTTTTGAAGTATGATCAAATTCCCATGAGCTTCAAATTCAAAGGAAAGCTCAAATGGCTGCGGCAGCAAGTCAGCCATTTTTTAACGCCGATTCTCTTCCTGCTTTATATGCAAAAATAAAAGCTGTAGATGGCTCTAATGATGCCGATGTGAATGCTTTTGTTACTCGTTATGACATGAGCCTAGAAGAAGCTATTCAATGGACAAGATTCATTGGGTTAGGTTGGAATCAAGTATATTTAGAGTATTTGGCAAATGGACCATCTGAAGAAGTAGTTTCAACATTACGTGCAATGCTGGCATCTCCAGACTTGGAACTATATATAAAAAGTAACCCTCCTTTATTTGATGACGATTTTAAAAAACTGATTTTCAGTTTAGATAAAAATTAAATTTGAAAGCGGAACATAACAAATCGGTAAAGTCGCCTTCGGCTGGGACGCAAAAAGCTTCGCTTTTTCACGCCCCTTACCGAGGCGTTATGTGCTTTTTGCCATGTTCTGAATCCGGGAGTATGATTTAGCTATGAACACTAATCTTAAAGATCTCCCTGTTGCCGAGAAAGTCCGCCTCGTTGAAGACTTGTGGGATAGCATAGCCTCTAATCAGGAATCGCTACCCTTGACCTCAGAGCAGCGGGATGAGCTGGATCGCCGATTGTCCGCTTACGGGGCCGATGGGGATACTGGGCGCCCTGCCAGTGAGGCCGTTAAGGATATACGCTCTAGGCTATGACTCTCGAAATCCGCCTCAGGGATGAAGCGACGGAAGACCTGGCTGAAGCCGCCAGTTGGTATGAACACCAGCTATCTGGCCTGGGACATACCTTTCTAGATACAGCCCTGGCTTTCCTGGAATCCATCCCAGATAACCCACTTCAATATCCCCTTGTGCATAAAGAGATTCGGCGGGCTTTATTGCCTCGTTTTCCTTTTGGAATTTACTATAGCATTGAAGATAATTTTATCTTGGTTTACGGGGTCATGCATGCCAGTAGAAATCCGAGGCGGTGGCAGGATCGCACATAACAATCTCTTTAATATCGCACTACGTGCTGGTATGCCGGCTTCGGCGTCGCCCCATTAAGAAGGGCGTTATATGCCTGTGCAATTTTCCCGATTAGAGATAAACTGACACAATGAAGAATCAATATACAGCAATAGTAAAGCAAGACGGCGACTGGTGGATCGGTTGGATCGAGGAAGTACCAGGAGTTAATTGCCAGGAATCCACAAAGGAAAGCCTATTGGAATCTCTAAAGATAACCCTCAGAGAGGCCCTGAAATTAAACCGTGGGGATGCTATTAATGCTGCAGGCGAAGGATTTGAGGAGCTAGATATAGCATTATGAAAAGACGCGACCTGATTCGACATCTCGAATCAAATGGTTGCGAGCTGCTCAGGGAAGGTGGCAGGCATTCTTGGTGGCATAATCCCTCCCAGAACAAACGTTCAGCAGTTCCTCGCCATCGAGAAATTTCAAATCATCTAGCCCGCAAAACTTTGACGATTTAGGGGTAACCAAACCATAATGGCATATAACAATCCCTTTAATAACGCCTTTCAGTCTGGGACGCTTACTGCGTTCGCATCCCATTAAGAAGGGCGTTAGGCATCTTTGGTGCTCATTATCCTCAGCTGAATTCGAGGCTCGTTCTATTGGTAGCTTCAGCGTGCGGCTCTATGAGGCCGCTGCAGCTCCGGATGAAACTACCTTCTTCGTTGCTGGGCTTATTCGCGCTCGCGATGGAGTTGTCGAAAAAGTGATCCTTGCTGATATCGATGACGACAAACAGCAAGAGGTCATCGTTATTGTGCGCTCCGTAGGTACAGGGAGCTACCAGTCGGCGCATGCATTTGCGATTGCGAAAGAAACACTAGTCTTTCTTTCCGCGGTGGAGGATCTTGCCCCAGATGCAGATCCTGTCGCTGCCCTGCAGAAATTCACGAGCAAGCAGAAGTGACACGATGCCTAACAATGCGCTTCAGTTGACCGGCTTGAATAAAGGGGACTAATAAAGGGTAATAAAGGGGACAGATTTATTTTCCAGGGCATTGGCCATCTTGGCAAGCTGGTCAATGAACTGGTCCAAAAAAATGAAAAAGATATTTCTACGCTAGTGAATTTATGTACAACTTGTAATAATCAATAACAATAAAAACCAGAATAAGCGGACAATAAACTACCCAGTCAATTATAAGCGCATATTTTCTGCAATCCATTGGGGGGCAACATAATGGACTCCGCACTAAAAGCTGATACACAGCACACAGCTACCTTCAGACCTTCATTCTTTTTCTGGATGACGCTGTTAATGGCGTTTTTTGTATTCTCCGGCTTTGGCATGACCTACTGGTATCCCATGGCCAGCGGCACATTTCCACCTGCTCCTCCTGTTGTCCATCTTCATGGCATGGTCTATTCCCTGTGGATGATCCTGCTGGTGGTTCA
>Ga0255765_1000987_pt1 | contig 36824 bp, 35 predicted proteins | sample 041ome_8_FD_179965 | JGI IMG/M metagenome (GOLD analysis project Ga0255765, IMG submission 179965) | Coastal salt marsh microbial communities from the Groves Creek Marsh, Skidaway Island, Georgia - 041407BS metaG (version 2) | ecosystem: Environmental > Aquatic > Marine > Intertidal zone > Salt...
CTGCAGGCAATTTGTGAGGAGGGGTCGGGTGCGTAATACAAACCAAACGGTTTAGCGGCTTCACTGATCGCTAGGTTACGAACGCCCGGTTGAACGGTAGCGCAGAGGTTGGGTTTGTCGATATCGATTATTTGATTGAAGCGCGCAAGACTCAGCAGAACGCCATTTTCTAAGGGTAGTGCACCACCGGAAAGACCAGTACCGGCACCACGTGCAACCACAGGCACTTGTTCTGCATGACAGATACGCATGATCTTTTGCACATCATCAATCGTTTCGGGTAGCACAACGATCAAAGGCAGATGTCGGTAGGCGGCTAAGCCGTCGCACTCATAAGGCTTTCGCTCGGACTCTTCTGCCAAAACAAAGGCGGGATCCACGAAAGATTTAAATTGATCTGCGAGGCGCTCGCGTAGTGCGGATGTGTCTTGTGTGCTCATAACCCTATGATGCCGGAATAACTCCCCATATACTGCACTCATTGTCCAAATTTGGGGGGTGACATGGAAGAGCGGCCAGCAATTTTTCTGATCTCAGATCGTACGGGTATTACGATTGAGAAGCTTGTACACACACTGCTGACGCAATTTGATAATGCCACCACAGATGCGCATTTCCGTGCCTTCCAAGACTCCCCCGAGAAAATCTCCAAATTAGTCGATGAGATCGACACGTTTGCCGAGCGCGAAGGCGTAGCGCCGCTTGTCTTCTCAAGTGTGGTAGATGAATCGTTACGCAAACAGTTAAAAACAGCGAAAACGGAGATTGTCGATATCTTCGATATCTTTTTGCCTAATCTCTCAACGGCATTGCATAAGCCGATGAACCAGAACGTGGGTAAAGCCCACGGTATGGGAACGGAGAGCGAATACGAGCGTCGGGTCGAGGCAGTTAACTATGCCTTGTCCTATGATGATGGTGCGCGCATTAAAGGCCTAGATAAGGCTGACCTGATTTTAATGGGTGTGTCGCGCAGTGGTAAAACGCCAACCTGCTTGTATCTAGCGATGCAGTACAAAGTCCTCGCGGCAAACTATCCGCTGACCGAAGATGATTTTATGGAAGGTCGGTTGCCAGAGCCGCTTAAGCCCTTTAAAGAAAAACTCTTTGGTTTGAGTATCACACCTGAGCGTCTGCATCAGATTCGTGAAGAGCGTCGCCCTGGATCGAAGTACGCGAGTATTGATCAATGTCGCCGTGAGATCACCGCCGCTGAATCGCTATATCGTCAGCAGGGTATTCAGTTTGTTGACTCAACCGCTGTATCGATTGAAGAGCTTGCCATTGCGGTGATGCAACAGATCGGCATGAAGCGAGGTGTTTAAGTGATCACGTCCGGTGCTTTTCGTCCGGTAATCGCTTCAATCTGACTGACATCTAAAGCTATTGCAACCAATTCGCTAAGTGCTTCCTCGCACGGAAGATGTTGCTTGCTGATATCCGCCTCATAGCTCTCGAGATAAACACGAATGGTCGCGCCTTGGGTACCTGTACCCGATAGTCTGAAAACCAATCGAGCGCCATCACTAAAGCCAATACGTAGGCCTTGATGCGATGACACTGAGTTATCGATTGGATCTGTGTAGGAAAAATTATCGGCATAGCTGACTTCACGACCGTGAAGTTGCGAACCAATTAGCTTGGGAAGCTGAGCTTCCAGTTGATCTATGACTGTCTTGGCCTTATCGCTCTCAACTTCTTCATAGTCATGACGCACATAATAGTTACGACCATAAGTTGCCCAATGCTCATCAAGAATACTTTGCACGCTAGTGTCTTTCTTAGCGATGAGATTCAGCCAAGCGAGTACCGCCCATAAGCCGTCTTTTTCGCGCACATGGTTTGAACCTGTACCAAAACTCTCTTCACCACAAAAAGCGATGCGACCAGCATCGAGGAGATTGCCGAAGAACTTCCAACCGGTTGGCGTCTCGAAGCATTCAATACCTAGCTTTTCAGCAACGCGATCGGTGGCCTGGCTGGTTGGCATAGAGCGCGCCACGCCTGGAATGCCATTTTTATACGCCGGAAACAAAGTCGCGTTTGCTGCCAAGATCGCCAGGCTGTCGCTGGGCACGACAAAGCAGTTCTTACCAAGAATCATATTGCGGTCACCGTCGCCATCTGATGCCGCAGCAAAGTCGAGCGCATCGTTGCCTTGGGTCATTGAGAGCAATTCTTTAGCGTGCGCAAGATTTGGATCAGGGTGCCCGCCTCCGAAATCCGGTAGGGGTGTTCCATTGATAACCGTGCCGTTTGGGGCACCCAATCGATTCTCGAGTAGCTCTATGGCGTAGGGTCCTGTGACTGCGTGCATAGCATCAAAAGCGAAGCGGAAGTCACCTGCAATTAAGTTGCGAATAGCATCGAAATCAAACTCTGTTTCTAAAAGATCAGCATAGTCTTTGACTGGGTCGATGATCTCGATAGACATATTGCCAAGCGATTGGGTGCCGAGTGTATTCAGGTCAATGTCATTAGTAGAGAGTGTTTTGTAGCTCTCAATGATTTGAGAGCGAGCAAAGATAGCTTCAGTGACAGACTCTGGAGCCGGGCCGCCATTACTCACATTAAATTTAATACCAAAGTCGCCTTTGGGACCGCCCGGGTTGTGACTTGCGGATAACACCAAGCCGCCATTTGCCGAGTATTTCCGAATCACGGCCGAAGTTGCAGGTGTTGAGAGTAAGCCTTTATGCCCAACTAAACATCGAGCAACACCATAGGCGGCAGCCATCTTTAAGATCTTTTGAATTGCTGTGTCGTTGTAGTAACGACCATCACCGCCAATCACCAATAAGCCACCAGCTAAGTCAGCTTGAGTATCAAAGATGCTTTGAACAAAGTTCTCTAGGTAGTGCTTCCCTTGAAAAACACTCACTTTTTTACGTAAGCCTGAGGTGCCCGGCTTTTGATCTTTGAAAGGGGTGCTGGCAACAATTTCCATGTTGGAGGCTCCTGAAAATCCTGATGTGATTTCATCACACCTTTGGCATGAAACGAAGGGTCGATATTTGATCCATCCCTCGCTACAATCGCGCGTTCATTAACGGGCATGGTCCCAATTTAAAGGTGAAAGGCATGAAAGAAGTAAAAAAGACATCCGAGTACACCATTTACCAAAAGCGTAACGGTCGTCACGCGGTAAAAGGTTCTAACGGTTATGTAAACGGCGAAGAAAAGGCAAAGATCTTGTTGGCTGAAGGCTTGATCAAATTGACTGAGCCTCGTCCAGCTGAAGAGGCACCTGCAGAAGAAGCAGAGGCTGAAGTAGCAGAAGGTGGCGAAGAAGCTGAGGCTTAATCCCCACTTTGCTCGAAGAGCCCGGATTTCTCCGGGCTTTTTTATACCCAAAATTCATCTGTATTCACTTGAAAACCCCTTAGTTGGCCCCATCTGATGGGTGAATTCATAAATTAGCGCTACAAGCGCAGAAAACCTGGGAGAAAAGCGACGATGTCGGCTACCGCGCAAAAAGAAACCCTTGATTTCCAAGCAGAAGTCAGTCAAGTGCTGAATCTGGTGATCCGCTCACTGTATTCGAATAAAGAAATCTTTCTTCGTGAGCTGGTCTCAAATGCATCTGATGCAGCTGAAAAGCTACGCTTTGAGGCACTGAGCAATGATGCTCTATACGAGGAAGATCCGAATCTTAAGATCCGCATCTCAGTAGATGCTGAGGCAAAAACCGTCACTATCGAAGATAACGGCATTGGTATGAGTCGAACAGAGGTAAGTGAGACGATTGGCACCATCGCTAGCTCAGGTACTAAGAAGTTCTTGCAGAATCTGTCAGGTGATCAGGCAAAAGACTCTGCATTAATCGGTCAGTTCGGCGTGGGTTTCTACTCCGCGTTTATCGTGGCGGATCGTGTGGTGCTCGAAACGCGTCGTGCGGGCATGAATGCCGACGAAGGTGTGCGCTGGGAATCAGCTGGTGAAGGCAGCTACACCATTGAGAATATCGATAAGCCGTCTCGTGGTACCAAGATCACACTCCATTTGCGTGAAGATGAGGTGGAGTTCGCGGATAAGTGGCGCCTGCGTAACATCATTAACAAATTCTCTGATCACATCGCGATGTCAGTTGAGATGCTGAGTGATCCAACCCCCGAGTTCGATGAAGATGGTAAAGAGAAACCATCGGATAAAAAGCCAGAATGGGAGCAGGTCAACACGGGTACCGCGCTATGGATGCGTAATAAGTCCGATGTGTCTGACGAGGAATACCAAGAGTTCTACAAACACATCTCGCATGACTTCGAAGATGCGATGACATGGGCGCATAACCGCGTGGAAGGCTCACATGAGTACACCACTTTGTTGTACGTGCCGAGTAAAGCTCCATTTGATTTGTGGGATCGTGAACAGCGCCATGGCGTGAAGTTGTATGTGCGTCGGGTCTTTATCATGGATGAAGCTGAAAAGCTGATGCCGCATTACTTACGCTTCGTTAAAGGTGTGGTTGATTCCGATGATCTTCCGCTAAACGTTTCACGTGAGATTCTTCAAGCAGATAAAAAGATTGACAGCATCCGCAGCGGTAACGTTAAACGCGTGTTAGGTATGCTTGAGAAGTTAGCTAAAGATGATGCTGAGAAGTATCAATCTTTCTGGAATCAATTCGGTACTGTGCTCAAAGAAGGTCCGGGTGAGGATTTCGCCAACAAAGAGAAGATTGGTGGTCTCCTGCGCTTTGCTTCAACAAAATCAGATTCTAAAGATCAGGATGTTTCTTTTGATGCCTATATCGAACGTATGGCGGAGAAGCAGGACAAGATCTATTTCATCACGGCAGACACCTTATCAGCGGCTAAAAATAGTCCACACCTTGAGGTATTTAAAAAGAAAGATATCGAGGTCTTGTTGTTAACTGATCGTGTTGACGAATGGTTTGTGTCGCACTTTACCGAATACAAAGGTAAGAAGCTGCAGTCTGTCGCTAAGGGTGCGCTAGATTTGGGTGAGCTTGAAGATAAAGCAGATAAGGAAAAAGCAGAGAAAGCGGCCAAAGACAATAAAGGCTTACTAGAGCGTGTGAAGAATGCGTTGGGTGAGCAGGTTAAGGAATCCCGTGTGTCGACCCGTCTGACCGACTCGCCAGCTTGTTTGGTGGTAGATGACTACGAGATGAGTCAAAATTTGGCGCGTGTACTTAAGCAAATGGGCCAAGACGCACCGATGCCGGTACCAGTGATTGAACTGAACCTGGAGCACCCATTACTTAAGCGCATGGATGCTGAGGCAGATGAAGATAAGTTCAATGATTTGGCGCAAGTCATCTTTGATCAGGCATTACTGGCAGAAGGAGGTCAGTTAGAGGACCCTGCAAGTTTTGTGCATCGTTTGAATCGATTGCTACTAGAACTGCAATAAGAAAAGCCGGCGTAAGCCGGCTTTTTAATGGGTGATCAATTCTTTGAGTTCGAGTTGATCGACTAAGAAATGGTCGGAAGATTGCTTGGCTTGTAAAAGCAGATCACCAACACGATCAATCACGCTCTAGTAAGCCTTTATTTAGCTGATTTTGATGAAATTTTTAGAAGAATCTCATCACCGGTGCTTGAACTAAGTCATTGAATGCCATGTTCTTTAAGCTCAGGCGCATGGCGTGGAGTACAGGCTCGGTGTAACCACTTGGTACCTCACGGCCACGGAAAACTAATTGCTTTGAGCTTTCGAAGGCGTAGCCCTGATAGGTCGGTGCGATAGGGGTGTACGTCGGATCATTCGCGTTTTGGCCATCGACAACTTTGGCCATGCGGCGCATAGCCTCGATGATTTGCTTTTCATTAACCCATCCGTGATACAGCCAGTTAGCGATGTGCTGGCTTGAAATACGCAATGTTGCGCGGTCTTCCATCAAGCCGGTGTCGGAGATGTCAGGTACTTTTGAGCAGCCCACACCCTGATCAATCCAGCGAACAACGTAACCCAGAATGCCCTGACAGTTGTTATTGAGCTCTTGCTGGATCTCTTCAGCTGAGTAGGTGCCAGTTGCCAAAGGTAGGGTGAGAAGATCATCCAGTGAGGCAAGGCCGCGTTGCTTTACTTTCTCTTGCTCAGCCCAGACATCAACCTGGTGATAATGAATAGCGTGTAAGGTTGCAGCTGTTGGCGAGGGAACCCAAGCACAGTTAGCACCTGTTTTAGGGTGCGCGATTTTTTGCTCAACCATGGCAGCCATTTCGTCTGGCATTGCCCACATGCCTTTACCGATCTGTGCTTTGCCACTTAAACCGCAGGCCAGGCCGATATCAACGTTCCAGTCTTCATATGCTTTGATCCAAGCTTGGGTTTTCATCTCAGCTTTACGAACTACTGGACCTGCCATCATAGCGGTATGGATCTCATCGCCAGTGCGATCGAGGAAGCCGGTGTTGATGAAGATAAGACGCTCACGCGCAGCATGGATACATGCCTTGAGGTTAACCGTGGTGCGCTTCTCTTCGTCCATCAAGCCAATCTTCAATGTATTACGATCGAGGCCAAGTGCATCTTCAACCTTGCTGAATAGTTCAACTGCAAAGGCGACTTCTTCTGGGCCATGCATTTTTGGTTTAACGATATAAACAGAACCTTCGCGGCTGTTTTGGTGCTGACTATTGCCCTGAAGGTCATGCATCGCAATCATGCTAGTGATAAGTGCATCGAGTTGGCCTTCAAAAACTTGATCGCCATTGGCATCGAGTACAGCAGGGGTCGTCATTAAGTGACCGACATTGCGCACTAAAATAAGTGCGCGACCGGGTAGTACTAACAAAGAGCCATCTGTACCGATGTACTCCCGGTCTTCATTTAAGGTGCGGGTGAAGCTTTTATCGCCTTTCTTAACTTCAGTGCTCAAGTCACCTTTCATTAAGCCTAGCCAGTTTCGGTAAACCAAGGTTTTATCTTCACCATCTACTGCTGCTACTGAGTCTTCACAGTCTTGTATGACAGTCGCAGCAGATTCAAAGATCACATCACAAACACCAGCAGAGCTGTTTTTGCCGATAGGATGGTCACGATTGATATGAAGCTCAATGTAACGTCCGTTTTGTACGAGCAGTACTAGTGATGGGTTGCTCTCATCACCTTGGTAACCGGCGAACTGATTGTTATCAGCCAGTGTGGTATCGCCAGCAGTTGTTGCGATATCTAGTATGCCTTTATCGATGCTAAAGCCAGTGATGTTGGCATAATCTTCACCGTTAGCGAGTGGGCAAAAAGTTTTTAAAAGATCATTGGTGTAAGCCACAACAGCCGCAGCTCGTTTTTCATCTAAGCCCTTGCCGCTTGCAGGTGCTTCCGGCAGCATGTCAGAACCGTACACAGCGTCATACACAGAGCCCCAACGTGCGTTAGCTGCGTTCAATGCATAGCGGGCGTTATTAACCGGTACAACAAGTTGAGGTGCAGCGGTTGTTGCGATTTCAGCATCAACATTCTTGGTGCTGATAGAGAAGTCAGCCACTTCATCAACTAAGTAACCAATCTCTTTTAGGAAAGCCTTGTAACTTGCAACGGTGTAGTCATTTGACTGATGCCACTCATCAATTTGATGCTGTAGTTGAGCACGCTTTTGCAACAAAGCACGATTCTTCGGCCCACAATCAGCAAAGAGGGTTGCCATCGATTCGAAGAAGGCTGCAGCGTCAATGCCAGTGCCAGGCAGCGCATCATTGACGAGGAAGTCATGTAAGCCTTTCTCGATTTTGATGCCAGCAACGTCGATGTAATGTGTTGAGGTGCTCATGCGAAACCCTTTCTGCAAATGAAATGAACCACTGCAGACTAAAGAGTCTGTGAGACGTTTTCGCATTATATTTTTCAATGTTACGCGTATGTCTTGATCGCTGCTTTATGCTTAGCACATCACCATCATCGAGAGATTTAGACCAATGACTGAAAAGGTAATTGCGACCGCAGATCTATCTGACGAGCTGGGTAAAGACGCGCAGGTGTTAGCGCCTCAATGGAATAACTATGGCGGCAATGTCGCGTTTTCTGGCCCTGCAGCCACTGTGCGTTGTCACGATGACAACAGCAAGGTGCGTGAGATGTTAGAAACCCCAGGAAATGGCCGGGTGCTTTTTGTGAATGGCGGTGGTTCTACTCAGTGTGCCTTGTTGGGTGACATGCTTGGCGAGCTTGCCGTTAAAAATGGTTGGGCGGGTATTATTGTTCACGGTTGTGTGCGTGATTCAGCCGCTTTGCTCAAATTGCCTTTGGGCGTCAAAGCGCGGGGTACTCATCCACAGAAAAGCGTCAAAGGTGGCCAGGGGGATACCGAGGTAACGATTGCCTGTTGTGGTGCCGTGGTTGCACCAGGCGACATGATCTATGCCGATGAGGACGGCATTCTCGTCGTCCGTCAATAAAACTTATCGAACGACGCGGCGATCTTTACACGACGCACACACGCTGACTTCAGCTGGATCTCGACCTTCATAGAACTCGCGCAGCATATCTATGTAGCGGACTGCTGCAGGCGATAAGAACTTCCCACGACGAGAAACGATGCCGTAGCTGCGCGTTGGGAACAAGTTGCCGAGTGGAATCGCGCAGATATCGTCATCGCCCATCAAGCAGATGTCAGTCACGATAGAGATACCCATGTTCATCTTCACGTACTTCTTGATGACTTCCCAGCCGCCAGCTTCCAGTGACACATTCAGCTTCAGGCTGTTTTGTTCAAATACGTTTTCAACAATGCGCCAAGTCGATAGATGACGTGGCGGCAAGATCAAACCGTGTTGAGAGATCTCTTCGAGCGTGATCTCACGTTTCTTAGCCAGTGGATGTTCTGTTGAGCAGATTAGTGCAGGGTAGTAGGTGACAATCGGCTCATAGCGGATGTCATCCGGGATATCGATCATCGAGCCCACAGCAAAGTCACACTGATCTGAGCGGATCATTGAGAGACCATCACGACCTGTAACGTTGTGTAGTTTCATGCTGATGCCAGGATATTCGTCTGAGAAGGCCTTGGTGACATCAGGAAGCACATACAGAATGGTTGATTCACCTGCTGCAATATTGAGCTCACCACGCTGTAAATCGCCCATATGCGCTGCAAAAGATTCACCGAGGCGGTCAATGCCTTCAACCAAAGGGCTAGCAAGCTGATAAAGCACCTCACCTTCAGGTGTCAGGCTGATTTTGGGACCACGACGTTCAAAAACAGTGATCTCCATTTCGCGCTCGAGTGCTTGGATTTGAAGGGTGACTGAAGGCTGACTCAAAAACAGCATTTCTGCCGCTTCGGTAATGCTGCCGCTCTGCGCTGCGTGACAAAACGCGCGCAACTGCTTCAAGCGATTTTGCTTGTAATAAGGTGTTTTCAGCTTAGTTGTCATCGCTGATTGTTATCCTTTGGTGTTGTAAATTATTGTTTTTTTTATATTTATTAACCAATCCAATAATTTTAATTGAAACAATTGGTTTGGATTTACGAGTGCTTATTGGCAGTGTGCACACACCAAAATTCACTCGTAGTGCAATTCTATTACCAAACTAGGTTGCACTGCACAAACTTTACCGAAGTTAGGAGTCACCATGGCAACTAGAGAAGAACAAATTGCAGCACTGAAAAAAGACTGGGCTGAGAATCCTCGTTGGGCAAATGTTAAGCGCGGTTATTCAGCTGAAGACGTTGTTCGTCTGCGTGGCTCTGTGCAGCCTGAGCTGACTCTGGCAAAAATGGGCGCTGAAAAGCTGTGGGACAAGATTAATGGCGGCGCTAAGAAAGGCTACGTAAACGCATTCGGTGCGATTACGGCTGGTCAAGCGATGCAACAAGCGAAAGCAGGTTTGGAAGCGGTTTACTTATCAGGTTGGCAGGTTGCTGCAGACGGTAACACCTCTGAAACCATGTACCCAGACCAATCTTTGTATGCATACGACTCAGTACCAACCATGGTTCGCCGTATTAACAACACCTTCAAGCGCGCTGACGAGATTCAGTGGTCTAAAGGTGTTAACCCAGAAGACAAAGAGTTCGTTGATTACTTCCTGCCAATCGTTGCTGACGCAGAAGCGGGCTTCGGTGGTGTATTGAATGCCTACGAGCTGATGAAGAACATGATCACTGCAGGTGCTGCAGGCGTTCACTTCGAAGATCAGCTAGCAGCGGTTAAGAAGTGTGGTCACATGGGTGGTAAGGTATTGGTACCCACCTCTGAAGCGGTTCAAAAGTTGATCTCAGCACGTTTGGCAGCTGACGTCATGGGCGTTCCAACCATCGTATTGGCACGTACTGACGCAGAAGCAGCGAACTTGTTGACCTCTGATGTTGATGATAACGACAAGCCATTCTGTACTGGTGAGCGCACTGCTGAAGGTTTCTACCGCGTTAAGAACGGTCTTGAGCAAGCCATCAGCCGTGGTGTTGCATATGCACCGTATGCTGACTTGGTTTGGTGTGAGACGGGTACCCCAGATATCGGTTTTGCTCGCGAATTCGCACAAGCAGTATTGGCTGAGAACCCAGGTCAGTTGTTGTCATACAACTGTTCACCTTCGTTCAACTGGAAGAAGAATTTGTCAGATTCACAAATCGCAAGCTTCCAGGACGACTTGTCTGCACTAGGCTACAAGTACCAGTTCATCACTTTGGCGGGTATCCACGTCAATTGGTACAACACCTTCCAGTTCGCACATGCATACGCACAAGGCGAAGGTATGAAGCACTACACCGAGATGGTTCAACAGCCAGAGTTTGCTGCACGTGATCAAGGTTACACCTTCGTATCTCACCAGCAGGAAGTTGGCGCAGGTTACTTCGATGACGTCACTACTGTTATCCAAGGCGGCGCTTCTTCTGTAACTGCACTGACGGGTTCTACCGAAGAAGAGCAGTTCTAAGCCTCCTCTCCAAGTGTTCTTTTGATGAGTTTGGACTCTTGGAAATTAGCACCGGTTCGTCACCTAGGTGGCGGACCGGTTTTTTTATCGGATAATGATGGGGTGAGTAGCGGAGCACCTTCATCTTTTGATCCAGAGCGTTTTCAAACAGCGCGTGAAATTGCGCATGCCGTCTTGATGGCATTCAATCGTCACTTCCGCATCTTCCGCGAACATACTCAAGCGGCTCGTCAACACTACATAGATGGTGATTGGAGTGTGGCAACTCAAAACAACAGTGATCGAATCAGCTTGTATGACATGCGTGTTAAAGAAGCGATTGCTGATCTGCGTGAACGGTTTGATTTAGAAGCACCTGATCAGGCGTTACTGCAAGAAGTAAAGTTTCAATACCTTGGTATGCTTTATGATCATCTGCAGCCAGAGCTTGCAGAGACCTTTTACAACTCTTGTTTTGTGGGACTGTTTGAACGTGCTTTTTATAACAACGCCAATATCTTCGTGCGTCCCTCAGTATCCACAGAGCGTATTGAGGGTGAACATCCTCCGTTCAGAAGTTTTTATCCAACGCAAGATGGTTGGCGATTAAGCTTTAGTCGATTGCTCGACAGTATTGATTTGGGTGTTCCTTTTGAAGATAAGCGCCGCGATTTAAAGCACCTTATCTCGTTTGCAAAAAACTTTAAGAATGCTTCTGGTTATGTTGCAAGGCACTTTCAGATCCAAGTATTGAACACGGTTTTTTATCGAAACAAGGCGGCATACATTATTGGTCGCGCATTGAATGGGCTTGAAGTTCAGCCGTTTATTTTGCCGTTATTGCGAAATCGTAAAGGTGAGATCTTTATCGATGCTGTGGTGAGTGAGCAAAATGATGTCACGAATGTCTTTTCGTTTGCGCGAACCTATTTCATGGCAGATTGTGAAGTGCCTTCATCAGTAGTGCGTTTCTTGCGCAGCATTTTGCCGGGCAAGTCATCTGCAGATTTATATACCTCGATTGGTTTTCACAAGCAGGGTAAGGCGGAGTTTTATCGTGACTTCTTAGATCATCTGCGTAACTCAAGCGATCGCTTCCAGATAGCACCCGGTATTAAAGGTATGGTGATGTTGGTATTCAACTTACCGTCCTATCCTTATGTGTTCAAAGTTATCCGAGATAACTTTGGTAGCGCAAAAAAAGTCACCGAGCGAGAAGTTATCGAGAAGAATCGTTTTATCAAACGACGAGATCGTGTGGGTCGTATGGCGGATACATGGGAGTTTTCGCATGCGGCATTTCCGCTTGATCGTTTTGATCCTGAGTTACTCGAAGAGCTCAAGAGTGAAGCGGCGAATAAAGTGACAATTGAAAACGATCGCGTGGTTATCTCGCACCTATATATAGAACGTCGCTTAAACCCATTGAACTTGTATCTGGAACAAGTGGATGAAGAGAAACAGCGTCTTGCGATGCGCGAATATGGCAATGCATTAAGAGAGATCGCGGCCTCTGGAATCTTCCCTGGGGACCTCCTTTTGAAGAATTTCGGGGTCACAAGGCACGGTCGCGTTATTTTTTATGATTATGACGAGATAGTCCCTATTAATGAGTGTCGCTTCCGTGAAATTCCTGAAGCAATGACGCCAGAACAAGAGATGGCATCCGAGCCGTGGTACAGCATTGCCGAAAATGACGTGTTTCCAGAAGAGTTTATGACGTTTTTGATGAACAATCCGGCTTGGCGAAAATTGTTCCGTGAGGAACATGGTGGCTTGGTTGAGGCGTCTACTTGGCGTGATCTTCAAGAGATTGCGGCGCGCGGAAAGTCTCTCGACGTTTATCCTTATCGCAGATCGATAAGTTTTCCTAGATAATCTTATACAGTCGTCGACCCTTAGATAACGATCGGCATTAAAAAAGAAGTATTAGAGAGGAAGTATGAAACTCATTCTGTTAGGTGCGCCTGGCGCAGGTAAAGGCACCGTTGCAAAACTATTAACTGAAATGGATGGATCGGTTCAGATCTCAACTGGCGATATTTTGCGTGCAGCTGTTAAAGCAGGCACCGAGCTTGGCAAAAAAGCTGAAGCGGCAATGAAAGCAGGTGAGCTTGTTTCTGATGATTTGATCATGGGCATCATGGGCGAGCGTTTAAAAGAAGACGACTGTAAAGCAGGTTTCTTGTTAGACGGTTTCCCTCGCACCATTCCACAAGCGGATGCTTTGAAAGGCTTGCTTGAGAACATGGGCATCAAGTTGGACGCAGTTGTTAACTTGGTTGTACCACGTGAAGAGATTTTGAATCGTCTTACTACACGTCGCACCTGTGTTGATTGTGGCGCCATCTACAATGTTCGTAGTAACCCGCCTAAAGAAGAAGGTGTGTGTGACAAGTGTGGTGGTGATGTTGTTCAACGTGACGACGAAACCGAAGAAGCAATTTCAAAGCGTTTGGATGTATTCAATGAGCAAACCGCTCCATTGGTTGAGTACTACCGCAACGAAGGTAACTTGCTTGACGCAGATTCAACCAATTCATCGAATGTTGTTGATGTGATCAAAAAAGAGCTTGGCGTGTAAGCGCTAAATACGCAAAAAGCCCGGCTTTTGCCGGGCTTTTTGTTTATGAACACTGGGCGTCCTGCTATCATGAAGCCTTAATTTTTATGCGAAGTATGGAGGCCCTCTGTGGCTGTAGTAGAACTAAACGAAGCGAATTTTGAAGCAACTATTACCGATAACGCGTTTGTTATTGTCGATTTCTGGGCACCATGGTGTGGTCCTTGTAAATCATTCGCACCAACTTATGACAAAGTGTCAGAAGATTTACCAGATGTTGTGTTCGCTAAGGTTAATACTGAAGATGAGCAGGGCATCGCAGCGAATTTCCAGATTCGTTCTATCCCAACGTTAATGATCTTCCGCGATAACGTAATCATTTACAGCGAAGCAGGCGCGTTGCCTGAAGCGGCTTTCCGTGAGCTTGTGACCAAAGCCGGTGAGTTGGATATGGATGAGGTGCGTAAGCAGATTGCTGAACAGCAAGGTGCTTAAACACTAAACACCGATTTAGATAATACCGGCGAAAGCCGGTTTTTTCGTTTATGCTTTTTATATGTTTATTTCACCTTACCCTTGGACTGGCGCATTGCTTCGCTCGCTCGATCAAGAGCCGACGATGGGGCGGTTGCTTGATTTGTGTGAAGAAAACTATCAAGCCTTACTCACTCTTTTCCCTGAACTACCCGAAATGAAGGGTGACTTTGAATCGCATCTTCCCGGTCAGGCGCATTTGAAGCTGACAGTATTAGAGCAATCGAAATACACCAGCTTGATCAATCTGACCTACGCATTTGATGATGGTCGCGAGTCTGACCCCGATGCGGTGTTGCGTGTCTATCACGATGCGGAACAGGTTGAGGTAGAGCAGGTGAGACAATCCAATCTGCCCGAACTTTCTCTGTATGAGGCGCCAGGCCTTGTGAATAAATGGCGGGCTAATATTTTCGTCGGTAAGTGGCTGCGTTTTTGTGTCAATCAAGGGTACTTTTTCACCCCTCGGCAAATCAAAGAAGTCGCAGAAGCGGCAGCTATTTAAGAAAAAGCTAATGCGTTTGAAGTTTATTTTGCTTGATGAAAGCGTAATAAATCATTGTTTATAAATTGCTTTTTCGATGTCCTGAAATTCAGCCTTATTCAGACCAGGGGATAAAGCTTGACTGTTTTAGTTGGTTTCTCTATCTTAATACCTGACAAATTTACTCGGGTACTCCCGACCTTCTTCGATCATTGAGCGAGGACATTAAAAATGAGACTTTCTACTAAAGGCCGTTATGCGGTGACTGCAATGTTGGATTTGGCGCTGAATGGCACCGATGGCCCAGTCACATTGGCTGATATCTCTGAAAATCAGGGCATTTCTCTTTCTTACTTAGAGCAATTGTTCGCCGCGTTGCGCAGCAAAGGCTTGGTTCGTGGTGTTCGTGGTCCTGGTGGTGGTTACTATCTCGGTCGTGCATCGGACGAGATTTCAATTGCTGACGTGATTTGTGCTGTAGATGAGTGGGTTGAGTTTACGCGTTGTAATCCGCCTGCAAGTTCAGCGGATATTCAGCGTGGCATGACGCACAGTTTGTGGGATGATTTGAGTCAGCAAATTTTTGTATTCCTGACTGATATCACCCTAGCTGACTTGGTAGAGCGCGGCCATTCTCGTGAAGCGGCACGTCGCAGCAGCAAGTTGGCAAATGCTTTGGGTTTGAACGGTCACGCAGCTTAAGTTGGGGTCGAAAAGCAGTATGAAACTTCCCATTTATCTAGATTACTCGGCGACTACGCCGGTCGATCCACGTGTCGCAGAAAAGATGTGCGCGTGCTTAACGCCTTCAGGTGCTTTTGGTAACCCTGCATCTCGATCTCACCACTTTGGTTGGGAAGCGGAGAAGTTGGTTGATGAAGCGCGTAATAACGTCGCGGCGTTGATCAATGCAGACGCTAAAGAGATTGTTTGGACTTCAGGTGCAACTGAGTCTAATAACTTGGCAATCAAAGGTGCGGCGCACTTCTATAAACAAAAAGGCAATCACATCATCACACTCAAAACTGAGCACAAGGCCGTTCTTGATACGTGCCGCCAGTTAGAGCGCGAAGGTTTTGAAGTTACCTATTTAGATGTAATGCCTAACGGATTGGTCGATCATGCTGTATTCGAAGCGGCAATCACAGACAAGACCATTCTGGCATCAGTGATGCACGTGAATAACGAGATCGGTGTAATTCAAGACTTGAATGCGATTGGCACTATTTGCCGTAAGCACGGTGTGATCTTCCATGTTGATGGTGCACAAAGTGCTGGCAAGGTTGAGATCGACATGCAGTCTATGCCGGTTGATCTTATGAGCTTTAGTGCACACAAAATCTACGGTCCCAAGGGCATCGGCGCTTTGTATGTGCGTCGTAAGCCAAGAATTCGTTTAGAAGCACAAATGCATGGTGGTGGTCATGAGCGTGGTATGCGTTCAGGCACTCTCGCGACCCATCAAATCGTGGGTATGGGCGAAGCCTTCCGTTTAGCGAAAGAAGAGATGGTTGAAGAGAACGCGCGCCTGATGGTACTGCGTAACAAGATGCTCGATGGCCTTAGCGACATGGAAGAGGTTTACGTCAACGGTGATATGGATCAGCGTATCGCGGGTAACCTGAACATTAGTTTTAACTTTGTCGAAGGCGAGAGCTTGATGATGGCGCTGAAAGATATGGCGGTTTCTTCAGGTAGTGCCTGTACCTCGGCAAGTTTGGAGCCAAGCTACGTATTGCGTGCTTTAGGTCGTGAAGATGAATTGGCGCATAGTTCGATTCGCTTCACTATCGGTCGTTTCTCAACTGAGGAAGAGGTCGATTATGTGCTATCTCAGGTGCGTGACCAGGTAGAGCGACTACGTGATTTGAGTCCACTTTGGGATATGTTCAAAGACGGTATCGACCTAAAGTCGGTGCAGTGGGCGGCTCACTAAGAAATAACCTTAAAAGACGGCAATTTGGGTGCGCTTGCGTTAAAATCGCGCACCTAATTTGGCAGTCTGAATAATTCGGTAAAGTGCGTAGATCGCACGTTCGGAAGAGGAAACTGACATGGCTTACAGCGAAAAAGTTATCGATCATTACGAGAATCCACGCAACGTTGGCAACTTGGATAAAGATGCCAAGAACGTTGGTACTGGCATGGTGGGAGCACCTGCGTGTGGTGACGTGATGCGTCTGCAGATTCAAGTTAACGACAATGGCGTTATCGAAGATGCAAAATTTAAAACCTACGGTTGTGGTTCAGCGATTGCGTCAAGCTCATTGCTCACTGAGTGGGTTAAAGGTAAGACCTTGGAAGAGGCGAGCCAAATCAAAAATACCGATATCGCAGAAGAGTTGGCATTGCCACCAGTGAAGGTTCACTGTTCAGTGCTTGCTGAAGATGCCATCAAGGCAGCGATCGAAGACCTTAAGTCAAAGGCTTAATCAACGGAGCTTGATGTGGCTATTTCATTAAGTGAATCAGCAGCAGAGCGTGTTTCTCGATTCCTCGAGAGTCGTGGTTCCGGCGTTGGTGTTCGTCTTGGCGTAAAAACCTCGGGATGTTCTGGCATGGCTTATGTGCTGGAGTTTGTTGATGACGTCAATGATGACGATGTCGTATTTGAAGATCGTGGTGTGAAAGTCATCATTGATCAGAAGAGCATGGTTTATCTCGACGGTACTGAGTTGGACTACGGTAAAGAAGGTCTTAACGAAGGTTTTAAATTTAATAACCCTAACGTCAAAGACGAATGTGGTTGTGGAGAAAGTTTTACCGTTTAATGTGAGTTGATCGGTTTTCACGACGGCGCCCGCGAAAGCGGGCGTTGTTGCTTGAAGGGTGTGCGTATGGACATGTCGCAGAATTATTTTGAGCTCTTTGAGCTGCCAGTGGCATTCGATGTGGATCGTGATGCCTTAGCGCAGCGTTATCGCCAGTTGCAACAGGTTGTCCATCCTGATCGTTACGCTAGTGCAAGTGAAAGCGAGCAGCGTATCGCTTTGCAGCATGCGACATGGGTTAATGAAGCGTTCGATACGTTGAAAGACCCATTGCGTCGTGCGATGTATCAGCTCACGTTGGCGGGCGTAGATCTGAATCAAGAAACCGCAACCACCCGTGATGGTACTTTTTTGATGGCGCAAATGGAGCTGCGTGAAGCACTCAGTGAAGTTGAGCAAACCTCGGACCCTTTTGCATCGCTTGATAGCTTGATGCGAGATATTCGTCAGCTACTTAAACAACAGCTTGAATCATTGGCGGCACAATTAAATGATGGTTCTGAAGAAGCGTTAAAAGAGGCGCAAGAGGGCGTAAGTAAATTGCAATTTCTAACTAAGCTGCAGCGTGAAGCAGAAGCGGTCGAAGCGAAACTCGAAGAGGCGATGTAATGGCATTACTTCAAATTGCAGAACCTGGCCAATCAACGGCACCGCATCAGCATCGCTTTGCGGCGGGTATCGATTTAGGTACGACCAATTCGTTAGTGGCGACTGTGCGCAGTGGTGAGCCAGTCACTTTAGATGATGAATCTGGACATGCGATTCTCCCCTCGGTTGTGCGCTACACGACTGAGCAAATCATTGTTGGAGAGGCAGCACGCCAAGCGGCGGTATCAGATCCACTGAATACCATCGCTTCAGCAAAGCGTTTGATTGGCCGTGCAATTAGTGAAGTGAAAGCACTTGGTGATCACTTGCCCTATCAATTTACGCAAACGGATCAAGCGGTCCCTCGTATTCAAACCGCACAAGGCGATGTCAGTCCGATTGAAGTGTCTGCAGAAATCCTAAAGGTGCTTGCCGCACGTGCAGAAGCATCACTTGGCGATGCATTAACCGGTGTGGTTATTACTGTGCCGGCTTACTTTGATGATGCACAACGTCAAGCAACCAAGGATGCAGCAAAGCTTGCGGGTTTAAATGTGTTCCGTTTGTTGAATGAGCCAACGGCAGCGGCGGTTGCGTATGGTCTAGATCATCAAGCAGAGGGTGTTCATGCAATTTATGACCTGGGTGGCGGTACCTTTGATATCTCAATCTTGCGTTTGCAGAAAGGTGTTTTCGAGGTGCTCGCGACCGGTGGTGATTCAGCACTAGGAGGCGATGATTTTGACCATGTGTTGTCTGAATGGATTTTGCAGCAGGCAGGTGTAACGAATGCTGATGCTTCCTTATTGCGTCAGATCAGTGTTGCAGCCCGAGCGGCCAAAGAAAGTTTAAGTGAGCAATCATCAGCTGATATCCAGGTTGATTTGCCAGACGGTTCGCAATGGCAGGGTCAGTTGTCGCGCGATCAACTCAATGCCTTGATTGAGCCGCTAGTTAAGAAAAGTTTGATGGCTTGTCGCCGTGCAGTCCGAGATGCCGGCGTTGAGTTGGACGAAATCAAAGATGTTGTGATGGTCGGTGGTTCGACTCGCACGCTGTATGTGCGTGAGCGTGTCGGCGAGTATTTCGGTACTGAGCCACTTGTCAGTATTGATCCTGATCGTGTTGTCGCTATTGGTGCGGCGATTCAAGCGGATGTGCTAGCAGGTAATAAGCCAGATGGCGAGATGTTGTTATTGGATGTGAATCCGCTCTCGCTAGGTCTGGAGACTATGGGTGGCTTGGTTGAGAAGGTCATTCCACGTAACACCACCATTCCGGTGGCGCGTGCACAAGAGTTTACGACCTTTAAAGATGGCCAAACTGCGATGTCGATTCATGTATTGCAGGGTGAGCGTGAGCTGGTCTCGGATTGCCGTTCATTGGCGCGTTTTACCTTGACCGATATCCCCCCCATGGTGGCAGGGGCTGCGCGTATTCGCGTGACATTCTCGGTTGATGCAGACGGTTTATTGCATGTAGAAGCAGAAGAACAAAGCCAGGGCGTAAAAGCGAGCGTAGAAGTTAAACCATCGTATGGTCTGAATGATGATGAGATCATGACTATGCTGAAAGCGTCGATTGATCATGCGGGCGATGATATGCAGGCACGTCGATTAGCTGAGCAAAAGGTTGAAGCGGCACGTGTAATTGAAGCGCTAACAGCAGCATTGGCGAGTGACGCTGATGAGCTACTAAATACCGAAGAGCGCGCTGGTGTAGATCAACAGCTTGATGCGTTGAAACAAGCAGCTGAAAACAGCACTGATGCTGAAACGGTTAAAGATGCGATTAAAGCGTTAGAGTCGCATTGTGAATTTTATGTAGAGCGTCGAATGAATAGTGGAATCCGCAAAGCAATGGCGGGCCATAAGGTCGATGAGTTTGAATAAGGAATAGGGTAAAGCATGCCTCAAATTATCTTTTTGCCAAATGACGATTTGTGCCCAGAAGGTGCAGTAATTCAGTGTGAGCCAGGTGTCACCATTTGTGATGCAGCCTTGGCGAATGACATTGAGATTGAGCACGCCTGTGAAAAATCATGTGCCTGTACAACTTGCCACATTATTGTGCGTGAAGGTTTCAACTCGCTTAACGATGCAACCGAAGACGAAGATGACATGCTAGATAAAGCATGGGGTCTAGAGCCGGATTCGCGTTTGGCTTGCCAGGCTGTGGTGGGTGATGAAGACCTGGTTGTAGAACTACCCAAGTACACCATCAACCATGCAAAAGAAAATGACTAAGGAGACATCATGAGCTTAAAGTGGACTGATACCTTGGATATCGCGATTGAGTTGGATGAGGCGCATCCAGATGTGGATCCAACGCACGTTAATTTTGTTGATTTGATGAATTGGACCATGGTGTTGCCTGGGTTTGATGACAACAAAGATCGCTGTGGCGAAAAGATCCTTGAAGCCATCCAGATGGCGTGGATTGAAGAGCGAGAATAACGAGGCCGTCAGTGGTTTCTGTTGCGCAATCTCTCCCCGATAGCGGTGAGCTGACCGCCGAAATTGTTGCGCAATGGTTAGCGGGGCAGTCGCAGCAACGCTCTGCGAAAGATATCGATCGTTTAACGTATGCGATCGCTTTGATGCAAAAAATACATGCAGGCGAGACCAACACCGATGGTATGTCTCGTTCTTTGGCGTTATTGCATACGGCACATATCGCCGATTCACTGAAGCTCGATACCGATACCTTGCTGAGCATCTTTCTCTCTGAGCTACCTGCACGAGATGATTTTGCAGCTGAGCAAATTACTGAGCAGTTTGGTTCTGATGTCGTCACGCTGATTCAACAAGTCTCAAGACTGCGCGAAATTTCTCATCGTGGTGCCAAAACCGAAGCCCAAAACATCGAAAGCCTGCGCCGCTTATTGCTTGAATTGGCTGGCGATGTGCGCGTGATCTTAATCGTCTTAGTTAAACGGTTACGTTTGATGCGCTACCTAAAAAATACCGATGCGGAATTGCAGCGCGTTATTGCTCATGAAACGCGACAGGTCCATGCGCCATTAGCGAATCGTTTAGGTATCTGGACGGTTAAGTGGGAGCTAGAAGATCTATGTCTGCGTTTTCTCGAGCCTGATCAGTACAAAAATCTTGCTAAGCAACTCGATGGTAAACGTTTAGAGCGCGAAAGCTTCGTTGAGAATTTTTTGTGTGAGTTAAGTGAGATCTGTGAGGCCGCTGATATTCATGCGGATGTGATGGGTCGGCCAAAGCATATTTTCAGTATCTGGAACAAGATGCGTCAAAAGCAGCTGACTTTTGAACAATTGTTCGATGTGCGCGCTGTACGTGTGTTGGTTGATGATGTGACGCAGTGTTATGAGGTGCTGGGTTTGGTGCACAGCCAGTGGAAGCCTATTGCCAAAGAGTTCGATGATTACATTGCGAACCCAAAGCCGAATGGCTACGCATCACTTCATACTGCAGTTATTGCTAGTGACGGTAAGCCAGTAGAGATTCAGATTCGCACCCATCAAATGCATGATCATGCGGAGCGCGGTGTTGCTGCACACTGGATGTATAAAGAGGCAAAAGCAAGTGATGCGGCGCTAGAGTCACGTGTTTCGATGATGCGTAATTGGCTCTCGCAAGAGGTCGCAACGCATGAGGTTGATGCAGATGAGGTTGAATACGAGGCGCAGCGTATTTATGTACTGACGCCGCAAAATAAAGTGATTGAGCTATCAGCGGGTGCAACGCCAGTAGACTTTGCTTATGCAGTGCATAGTTCGGTGGGTGATCGTTGTCGTGGTGCCAAGATCAATGGCCAGATGGCAACGTTAACGCGCAAACTAGAAAGTGGTGATGTCGTTGAGATCATCACAGCAAAGCAGGGTGGGCCAAGTCGTGATTGGTTGAATGTGTCTTCGGGCTATGTCACGACATCGAAAGCGCGTAATCGAATAAAGCACTGGTTCAAACTGCAAGATTATGAAGAAGATTTGCATGAGGGACGTGCGGCATTAGATCGTGAGTGTCATCGTGCGCAAATACCTAAGGTTGAATTAGACCAATTGGCGAAGCGGTTTAATTTTAAAAACGTTGACGATCTTTATGCGGCTATTGGTCGAGGTGATGTCTCTGCAATACAGGTTGCAAATACTTTGCAGCCCAAAGTGCATGAGACTGCCGAAGAAGTCGATGAAAAGATCCGCAAGCGCACCAAGAAGCCGGCTAAGCCAGATGGTAGCTCGGGTCCCGTAATTGTCGGTGGCGTGAATGACTTAATGACTCATGTGGCACGTTGTTGTAAGCCAGTTCCGCCTGATCCGGTGATCGGTTTTATCACCCGAGGTCGAGGGATCACGGTTCATCATCAGGATTGTCGAGTGGTCGATAGGATTGATGTGACCGATCGTGATCGTTTAATTGATGTGGCCTGGAACGCACATTCAACGCAGCGTCACTATGTTGTGGATATCTTGGTTGAGGCCTACGACCGGAAAGGGCTTCTACGGGATATCACCTCAGTGTTTACGCATGCGGATGTTGATGTTTTGGCGGTCAAAACACGTTCGGACAAGCGTCATGAGCGAGCAAAGATGCGCTTTAGTGTTGAAATAGCTGAATTAGCTGAATTAGAGCGGGTGATGAACCAGTTAGCGCAGGTGCCAGACGTGCAAAGCGTTGGCCGTCAGGTGTAGCAGAAAAACCTGTAGACAGTTAAACTAAGCGCCGGTTTTTTCAGGAAAAATTGCCGTCCATCGCCTAGACTTTTTAGCGGTGTTTGAGCAGCTGAAAAAGCGCTCAGTTTTGAATCTTTAGCAGCCCCTCATTTGTGCTGAAGATGGGTTCAAATTTTTACTTATCTAATTGTTTTTCAAGGAAATTTAAAGATGGCAGTCCAGCGCACTATCTCTATTATCAAGCCAGATGCAGTTGCTAAAAACGTCATTGGCGACATCTACAACCGTTTCGAAAAAGCCGGCCTGCGTGTTGTTGCAGCAAAAATGGTGCACTTGAGTGAAGAAGAAGCTGGTGGTTTCTACGCGGTTCACAAAGAGCGTCCTTTCTTCGGTGAGTTGGTTGCTTTCATGACTTCAGGTCCAGTGATGGTTCAGGTACTGGAAGGTGAAAATGCGATCGAGAAAAACCGTGAGCTGATGGGTGCTACTAATCCAGCAGAAGCGGCAGCCGGCACCATTCGCGCTGATCATGCATCAACTATCGATGAAAATGCAGTACACGGTTCAGATGGTGAAGATACCGCGGCAACTGAGATTGCATATTTCTTCCCAGAAGGTATTTGCGAGCGCACTCGCTAATCATCCTTTATGAGCTTGGCGTCAGACAAAATGAATCTGCTCGACCTCGATAAGTCAGGTTTTGAAAACCTGGCTGTCGAGTTCGGCGCCAAGCCGTTTCATGGCCGTAACTTGCTGAAGTGGATTCACAAGCACGGCGTGATTGATCTTGAGCAGATGACCGATTTACCCAAAAGTTTTCGTGAAGCCTTAGCTGAGAAAACCTATATCGCAGTTCCTGAGATTGTTTTCGAACAGCCTTCGCTCGATGGCACGACTAAATGGGTGCTTGAGCTAGAAGATGGTCAGCGTATCGAGACCGTACATATTCCTGAAGGTGATCGCAGTACTATTTGCGTGTCATCGCAAGTGGGTTGTGCTTTGGATTGTTCGTTTTGCTCAACCGCACAGCAGGGCTTTAACCGTAATCTCACAACCGGTGAGATTATCGGCCAAATATGGCAAGCAACTCGCGAGTTAGGTCGTTCACCGACTAATGTGGTGATGATGGGTATGGGTGAGCCATTGGCAAACTTTGGCCCTGTTACTGCTGCCATGAAATTAATGACCGACGACTTGGCTTATATGATTGCTAAAGCGCGAGTCACTATCAGCACATCTGGCATTGTTCCTGCTTTACGTCGTCTCAAGGATGAATGTGATGTGAGCTTGGCTGTGTCATTACACGCGCCTACCAATGAGCTGCGTGATGAGTTGGTGCCTATCAATCAAAAATATCCGCTCGAAGAATTAATTCCTGCGTGTAAAGAATTCGTCAGTGGTGAGCGTAAACGTAAGGTGACGTGGGAATACGTAATGCTTGATGGCGTTAACGATTCGATCGCACATGCTAAAGCGCTGATTCGTTTGTTAGAAGGCGTGCCTTCTAAAATCAATTTGATTCCGTTTAACCCTTTCCCGGGAACACGCTATACCACTTCGCCACGAGATAAAGTGGATGCCTTCCGTGATCGTTTAGTTCGAGCCGGTATCGTGACGATTACGCGCAAAACACGCGGCGACGATATCGATGCAGCCTGTGGTCAGCTAGTCGGAAAGGTGAGAGATAAAAGCCGTCGTCAATTACGACGCGATCAATCCGTTGCAGCGCAAGGAGGCAATGCTCAATGAAATACGTTCTAACACTTTTAGCTGTGATGCTGTTGATGGGATGTCAGTCGAATCCACAACGCGCTGCTGAAACGTCATCGACGGACAGTAAAGCGGGTGTTGATACGACAGGTGCATTAGGTTCACCTGTTGAGCGCCGTAGCGCAGCGAATGTATACGTGGAGTTGGGTACAGCATATCTACAAGAGGGTGTGCTGGGTGAAGCGTTAAAGAATGCGCGCAAAGCCATCATTGTCGACCCTGAGTTAGCGCCTGCTCACAACCTGCTTGGCATTGTTTATCAACGTTTAGGCAAAACAGTTTTGGCGGGTGAGCATCTTGCTAAAGCGGTCAGTATTGATCCATACGATCCATATGCTTTGAATGCTTTGGCTTCGTTTGAATGTGATCAAGCGAAATATGATGCTGCGATTTCGCGTTTTAAGGCTGCGTTAGATAATCCACTATACCCAACACCTTGGGTGGCATCACATAACGCGGGCCAGTGTTCTGAGCGCCAAGGTAATGCCGCAAAGGCTGAAGATTATTATCGCGCTGCGCTAAAGCGAAACCCTGGCTTCGCACAAAGCTTGGCGCGTATGGCGCACATCAGTGCTGAGAAAGGTCAATCGCTGAGCGTGCGTGCGTATCTACAACGTTATTCCGGTATTAGCCCGTTAAGTGCTGATTTATTGTTACTTGGTGTTCGTGCTGAGAATGCATTGGTGGATGCAAAACAAGCTGCGTTATATGCAGCTGAATTGCGCAAGCGTTATCCAACAGCAAAGGAGATTGAGTCACTTTAGGCTCTTGATAAGCGATGGTTGAAGAAACAATAACTCAGCCTACTGACCAACAAATTTTGATTGGTAAGTTGTTGCGTGATGCGCGTGAGGCTAAAGGTATCGCGATTGAAGATATGGCTGAAAAGCTCCATCTGCTCACCGATGTGGTTCGTGGTATCGAACAGTGCGACTTCGAAGAGATGCCATCGCGCGTTTTTGTTCGTGGATATGTGCGTAACTATGCACGCTTGGTGGGCTTAAATGCACAAGAGATGCTGGACAAATTTGACCAAGCGCATCCTGAAGATCTCTCACATCTTAAGATAGATAAAACTCCACACTTACCTACCGACTCGCCGGCAGCCAGCCGTTTTGCCGGTGTTGTGACCTGGGTAACGGTTTTGGCGATTGTGATCTTGTTTGTGGTTTGGTGGTACGGCTACCTTACGCGTGAAGAAGCTCAAGGTGACTCTGCGGAACAAGGTGTTGTTACGGAAGAGGTGATTGTCCAGTTGCCTGTTGAATTAGCGCCTCAGGCAGAGAGTGTGACACCACCTGCATTAGTAGCTGAGCCTATCGAAGAAGTTCAAGATGTCGAGCTTAAGCAAGATGTGATTGAGCCAATGAGTGCACTGCCTATTGAGACGGTACCCGTTGAGTCAACGATCGAAGCGCAGCCGGTTGTTGCAGAGCCAATGTTCATCGAGCCAGCTCAAGCATCAGTAATTGAAGAAAAGCCAATTAAAGATGTGGAAGCGCAACCCCAAGTACCCGCAGTTCCAGATGTACGTCTTAAGCTGAATGGTGATTGTTGGGTCATTGTTAAATCGGACGATGACAGTTTTAAGCTGGTGGGTTTGTACAACAGTGGTTACGAAAAAGTCTTTGAGGGTAATGCGCCATACACCATCGTATTGGGTAACTATGAGTCAGCCGAGCTTTGGGTGAGAGGTGAGTTGTACGACTTAACACCTCATGCGCGTGGCAATGTGGCTCGCTTTACTCTCACTCTGTGATTCACAACCTAACCTAAGTAAATAGTGTAAGAAGGTATGTCGAAAAATATTCAAGCAATCCGTGGAATGCATGATCTGTTGCCAGATCAATCGCCACGCTGGCAGTTTCTTGAGCGTACTGTTGCGCAAGTGCTGAAGTCATACGGTTATTCTGAGATCCGTATGCCAGTAGTAGAGTCGACGGATTTGTTTAAGCGTTCTATTGGTGAAGTTACCGATATTGTCGAGAAGGAGATGTATACCTTCGAAGATCGTAATGGCGATAGCTTAACCCTGCGTCCTGAAGGTACGGCTGGGTGCGTGCGTGCTGCGCTTGAGCATGGTTTGCTGCATAACCAAACACAACGTCTTTGGTACTTTGGCCAGATGTTCCGACATGAGCGTCCGCAGAAGGGGCGTTATCGTCAGTTCCATCAGATCGGTGTGGAAACGTATGGCATGTCAGGTCCAGATATCGATGCTGAATTGATTCTGATGACCGCACGTTTGTGGAAAGAATTAGGTATTGATGGCCTTGAGCTTCAAATTAATACCCTGGGTACGCCAGATGAGCGCGTGATTTATCGCGATGCCTTGATTGCGTATTTTGAACAATTTACTGATCGTTTGGATGAGGATGCACAGCGTCGTCTACATACCAACCCTCTGCGTATCCTTGATACAAAGAACCCGGATATGGCGGAGATTGTGGCAGGTGCGCCAACCCTAGATGCATACCTTGGCGATGAGTCTAAACAACATTTTGATGCAATCTGTACTCAGTTAGATCGTGCGGGTGTTAAGTATGTGATCAACCCGCGCTTGGTGCGTGGCTTAGATTATTACTCGCGCACGGTTTTTGAATGGGTAACTAACCTGTTGGGTGCGCAAGGTACTGTATGTGCTGGTGGTCGATACGATGGTCTTGTCACTCAATTAGGTGGTCGTGAAACGCCAGCGATTGGTTTTGCGATGGGTGTTGAGCGTTTGATTGCAGTGATGGAAGAGTTGGGGCGTTTCGATGAACTTTCGCCACCGGTTGATGCCTATTTGGTGCTGGCAGGTGATCAGGCGCAAGTAATTGGCTTGGGTCTAGCGGAACAGTTACGTGATGGCATTCCCTCGTTGCGTTTGATGACGCATTGCGGCGGCGGCAGCATGAAGTCGCAATTTAAAAAGGCGGATAAGTCTGGTGCACCGATTGCTTTAGTTTTGGGCGATCAAGAAGTCGAAAGTGAACAGATCGCTGTTAAGTTTTTACGAGATCAACGCGACCAAGAGATGGTGGCATGGGATGATCTCACTGAGTTTTTAACCTCTTTGCAGTTTGAGGCATAACCATGAGTACGTATTTATCTGATGACGAACAAGCAGAAGCGCTGAAGAAATGGTGGAAGGAAAACGCCGTTTCAATCATCGTGGGTGCAGGTCTAGGTTTCGGCATCATTTTTGGCTGGCAGGGCTGGCAAATGTTTCAAACCTCGCAAGGTGAGGCGGCATCACAGTTGTATGCACAAGTCGAGCAGGCAACAAAATCAGGCGCTGATTTTGATAACACAGCAACACAGTTAAAAGCTGACTATGCCGGTACCGCTTATGCGAGCTATGCAGCGATGCAACAAGCTAAAGCAGCTTACAAAGCTGGCAATCCAGATCGAGCACGTTCTGAGCTAGAGTGGGTTATGGCGAATGCACCTGATCCAGTGTTAGTGGATTTGGCGCGTTTACGTTTGGCGGCATTGCTTGTCGATCAACAGCAATACGATGCGGCTAAAGAAGTTATCGCAGCGGCTGGCACTTTCATGAAGGGTGACTTTGAGCAGCTCCAAGGCGACATTGCGCGTGCGCAAGGTGACAAGGTTGCTGCACTGGCCGCTTATCAAGCTGCTGCATCTAGTGGTGTGACGGATATGCGTTTGCTCAGCATGAAGATTGTTGATGTCACACCAGTTGAGGGTAAGTAAGTTGCACTCAATGATTCGTTTTCTGGTCGTGGTATCGTTAGCAATTACATTGAGTGCTTGCTCAAGTGTTGTTGAATATATTCAGCCAGCTGAAAAAAACCCACTCGCTGAATTAACTGACTTTGATGAAAAAGTCGCGCTGAGTGAAGTGTGGCAAATCAGCTTGGCTGAGAATGATCATCGTCTGCATTTATATCCCGCTATCTCTAACGATCGTGTGTATGTGGCTGATGGTGAAGGGCTGTTGCAATCGCTCGATTTGGCCACAGGTAAAGTGCTTTGGTCGAATGAGACTGAGGCGACCTTGTCCGGAGGTCCAGGTGTTAACGATCGCTACTTAGCTGTCGGCACGCGAGATGCAGAATTACTGATGTTTGCGGCGATTGATGGTCAGCTTATCTGGCGTCAGCGTGTGAGTAGTGAAGTACTTTCAACGCCGGTGATGGATGATCAGCGCGTTATTGTGCGCACCATTGATGGCAAGGTAACTGCTCTATCTCTAACGGATGGTGCGCAGCTTTGGCAATTTGAGCGTGAGATTCCTGCGCTGACTCTGCGTGGTAGTAGCTCACCTGTGTTGCAAGACGGTGTTGTTTATTTTGGTTTGGCGGGCGGTCGTTTGGTGGCTTTGAATGCTGAGACTGGCGCGGTTGTCTGGGATACCACCGTATCTGTTCCTCGTGGCCGTTCTGAGCTCGAGCGATTAGCAGATATCGATGCACCACCGGTATTACTGGATGGCGTTGCTTACGTTTCAACTTTCCAAGGGCAGGTTGCGGCAATCAATGCTCGTAACGGTCAGGCAATGTGGCGTCGTAATTTCTCGTCATACCGCTCAATGGATACCGATCGCAAAAGCTTATATGCCGCTGATGATAAAGGCTTGGTATGGGCATTTGACCTCGATACAGGCGCTGCACGTTGGCGCCAAGAAGGTTTAAAGAACCGTCAGACATCCGATGTGGTGTCTTTAGGTGGATTGGTTATTGCGGGCGATATCGAAGGTTATCTCCATGTGATGTCAGCTGCTGATGGCGCCTTCCTTGGGCGTATTGAATTGGATGATCCGATCGAATCAGGTCTTGTTGCCATCAATGGTCATGTCTTAGTGCAAGATCGTGGTGGTCGTTTAACGCTTCTTAAGGTGAGTGCACAGCCTTGATGCTTCCTGTTATTGCATTAGTTGGCCGCCCGAATGTGGGTAAGTCGACGCTGTTTAATCGTTTAACGCGCTCACGAGATGCCTTGGTTGCAGACCAGCCGGGTATTACACGTGATCGTCAACATGGCGTGGGTAAGATTGGTGCGCATCCGTATGTCATCGTGGATACCGGTGGCATTAGTGGTCAGGCCGATGGCATTGATGTGTTGATGGAAAAGCAGGTGAAACACGCGATTGGTGAGGCGGATCATTTGATCTTCTTGCTAGATGGTCGCGATGGTATGACCGGTGCTGATGAAGCGATCGCAGAAGAGTTGCGTAAAACAGGTAAGCCAATCACCGTTGCAGTGAATAAAAGTGAAGGCTTGGATAAAGCGGTTGCTGGCGCTGACTTTTATGCCTTAGGTTTGGGTGATCCACATCTGATTGCCGCAGCGCATGGCGGCGGTGTAAAACATTTGATTAATACCTTACTCGATACCTTTATCTGGCCAGATAAAAAGGATGAGGAAGAGGAAGTCGAGGAAGCAGATAAGGGCATACAAATTGCACTTGTTGGACGCCCGAATGTGGGTAAGTCGACCTTGGTTAATCGCTTGCTTGGTGAAGACCGTGTGGTCGCGTTTGACCGCCCGGGTACAACGCGCGATTCGATTGCAATTCCTTTTGAGCAAAACGGTAAGCAATACACTTTGATTGACACAGCGGGTGTTCGCCGTCGCGCGCGTATCGCTGAAGCAATTGAAAAGTTCAGTGTGATTAAAACGCTACAAGCGATGGAGCAGGCTAACGTTGTTATGCTGATCCTTGATGCGCATCAGGGTATTAGTGAGCAAGACGCCACATTGGCCGGTCACGTGCTCGATAGTGGTCGCGCGCTCGTGGTGTGTATTAATAAATGGGACGGCTTAGATAGCCATGAGCGTGAGCAAATTAAAAGCGAGATGCTGCGCCGCTTACCTTTCTTAGCCTTTGCGGAATGGCGTTTTATATCTGCTTTGCATGGCAGTGGTGTGGGGCATCTGATGGAAGCGGTCGATCAAGCATATAACGCTGCGATGATTGATATGAAAACACCAGAGCTCACGCGTATTCTTGAAGAAGCAGTTCAGGAGCATCAGCCGCCGATTGCTCGCGGACGTCGTATTAAGCTGCGTTATGCTCACCAGGGCGGTAAGAATCCACCAATTATTGTGATCCACGGTAATCAAACCGATGCTGTGCCACCAACATATCAACGTTACTTAATGAATCGTTTCCGTGAATGTTTTGATTTACACGGCACGCCATTACGTATCGAATTTAAGGGTGGTGAGAATCCGTTTGAAGGTAGAAAAAACACACTGACAAAACGTCAGGTGGATAAGCGTCGCCGTATGATGAGGCACGTCAAGAAGCGTTAATCGGTCTTCTTACTTGTCTTAGTGACCGTCGCACGTAGTGTGCCTTCTGATAAGCGAACATCTATCGAATCACCCGATGCGACATCACTACTTTTTGTGATCACTTTGTTTTTGGCCGTGCTGACGATGCTGTAACCACGCTCAAGAGTCGCTAATGGGCTAATCGCGTGAAGCTCACGAGAGTGTGCGTTTAATTTTTCGCGACGTGCCTTTAGGGCTGATTCGGTAGTTCGTGCCAGACGGCTTTGCATGGATGAAAGTCGTTCTTTGAATCGTTCGATGATCGCAGAAGGTCGCTGCTGCTGAAGTCGAATGGTTAAGTTTCGCGACGCTGTCTGCTGCTTCAAGAGAGCGCTAGAAACTGAGCGTTGTAATCGTAGTTGGATTTCATCAAGACGTTGTTGCTGCTGTTGAGTGCGCGCACGTGGATGTTGACGCGTTAAGCGTTGCTCAAGTTGTTGAAGCTGTTTTTGTTTAGCCGCTAAGCTTTGTTGTGTGCGAAGGGTTAATTGCGCATTCAACTGATGTACACGTTGGCTAATTTGGGCCTGGTCAGGTGAGATCAGCTCAGCCGCTGCAGATGGCGTAGGTGCTCGACGATCAGCGACAAAATCGGCAATCGTGAAGTCAATTTCATGTCCAACTGCGGAGACGATAGGAATGTCAGCAGCTGCGATATCACGTGCTAATTGCTCATCGTTAAATGCCCAGAGATCTTCGATGCTCCCTCCGCCACGAGTTAAGACGATGACGTCATCCTGTTGGCGCGTAAGTGCATTGTTCAAGGCTTGTCGTATATCCGCGGGCGCCTCAGTGCCTTGCACCAAACATGGATAGATAGTGACTGTGGCAGTAGGGTGTCTGCGTGACAGAATATTCAGCATGTCACGAATCGCAGCGCCACTCGATGAGGTGACGATGCCGATATTTATCGGATGCGCGGGTAATTCTTTCTTCAGTGATGTCTCAAAAAGACCTTCTTTTTGAAGCTTAAGCTTTAGCGCTTCAAAGGCTTTTTGCAAAGCGCCTTCACCAGCGGGTTCCATCGACTCAATAATGAGTTGGCAATCACCGCGAGGTTCATAAAGCGCCACTTTCGCCCGAGCAATCACCGAGTCGCCGTCTTTTGGCTTAAAGCGAAGCAGATTTGCTTTGCCTTTGAAGAGGGCGCAGCGAATTTGGGCGTGGGAATCTTTTAGGCTGAAGTAAAGATGACCGGAACGGGGAATGCTGAGATTCGAGATCTCGCCCTGCACCCAAAGCAAGGGAAAGCTACCTTCCAGCACATGACGCAATTCGCTGTTGAGTCGGCTGACGCTAAAGATGTCACGATTTTCGGTCATACATAAAAAAAGCCGGGCTAAGCCCGGCTTCCGTGCTGAGTTATCAACAAATTATTGATAAATGTAGCTTGGGTTGCCAGCGCCAACTTGAGTTTTCGCTTGGCTTTGAGCAGTTTTAGCCTGGTAGTAGGCTTTAATCGCTTCACTTTGTGCTTGAGCATATTTGCCTTCAGCAACTAGCGCTTCTGCAGCTTTCAATATTTTGCCGGTGTCACGCCATTCAAAACCTGCTTTCTTAGCGGCTTTATTTTCAGCTGAAGCAGTTTCAATAGCAGCTACCGCTGAGCGCTTTTCAGGCTCTGGTGCTTGGGTGTATGGCTCTTTTGCAGCGTTGCTTTGACAGCCAGTGAGGGTAAAAGTGGCGGCAATCGCGCCAGCGATCAGTACTTTTTTCATTGTTTTCTCCGTTCCTAGGGTGTCATGTCTATTTTGTAGCTCCATGAGTGTCATGACTCACTCATATGCTTATTGTGAAAATATTTTAACCCACTTTTGGAGTATTTGTACTTTCAATTAGTTAGGTAATTTGGTTTACCTAAAAGCAGCCAAATTCTATAATAAGTTGCTAATTTTCCTAGCCGCCCCCGGAGTTACGATGCGTTTCGCACAAGATCAAGAAGCTTTAACCTTCGATGACGTTTTATTGGTGCCTGCGCGCTCGGATGTGCTCCCTAAGGATGTCAGCCTTGCAACCCAGCTAACTCGCGGTATTAGCCTAAATATCCCGCTTGTTTCGGCGGCGATGGATACTGTTACCGAGAGTCGTTTAGCGATCGCGATGGCTCTGGAAGGCGGTATCGGCATCATTCATAAGAATATGCTGATAGACGACCAAGCGGCGCATGTTCGTGCGGTTAAGCGCTACGAGAGTGGTGTAATCCATGATCCATTCACTGTGTCACCTAATTTGAGCATCGGTGAAGTGCTTGAGATCACTCGTCAGCACAACATATCCGGTGTGCCAGTGGTCGATGGCAACAACTTGGTTGGTATCGTGACTAGCCGAGACTTGCGTTTCGAAACCCGTCTTGATGAGAAAGTTTCATCCATCATGACGCCAAAAGATCGTTTGGTGACAGTGAAAGAGGGCGCTAAGAAAGAAGAAGTTCTCGAGAAACTTCATACCCACCGTATTGAGAAGGTCTTGGTGGTTAACGATAACTTCGAGTTGCGCGGTTTGATTACTGTAAAAGATATTCAAAAGGCAACGGACTATCCAAATGCGTGCCGCGATAGTGCGGAGAGTTTGCGCGTCGGTGCGGCTGTTGGTGTTGGTGATGGCACAGAAGAGCGTGTTGCAGCGCTGGTTGCTGCCGGCGTAGATGTCGTTACCGTCGATACTGCGCATGGTCATTCGCGCGGTGTTATTGAGCGTGTTGCTTGGATTAAAAAACATTACCCAGATTTACAGGTTATCGGTGGCAATATTGCGACCGGTGCCGCTGCATTGGCACTAGCTGAAGCGGGAGCTGATGCGGTTAAGGTGGGTATTGGCCCTGGCTCAATTTGCACCACGCGTATCGTAGCGGGCGTGGGTGTGCCTCAGGTCACAGCTGTTAACAATGTTGTGAAAGCACTCGAAGGTACGGGTGTTCCTGCGATTGCAGATGGCGGCTTGCGTTACTCGGGTGACATAGCAAAAGTCATTGTGGCGGGTGCTTCATGTGTGATGGTCGGTGGCTTGCTAGCGGGCACGGATGAAAGCCCCGGTGAGGTCGAGATCTACCAAGGTCGTTCTTATAAGTCATACCGCGGTATGGGTTCGTTGGGGGCGATGTCAGGCCAGCAAGGCTCGAGCGATCGTTACTTCCAAGAGACAACCAACAAAGACAAGTTGGTTCCTGAAGGAATTGAAGGTCGTGTGCCTTACAAAGGTCCTTTGCTCAATGTGATTACTCAGCTGACAGGTGGTATCCGAGCCAGTATGGGTTACACAGGTTGTGCAACGATGGAAGAGATGCGTACCAAGCCTGAATTTGTTCGCGTAACGAACGCAGGAATGGCTGAATCACACGTTCACGACGTACAGATCACCAAAGAAGCGCCAAACTACCGTCGCGACTAATTTGGGATTCACTCAGATTAACGGCGCAGTTGTTGTAGTTCTACGACCTGCGCCTTTTTATTTATTGTTTTAAGTTAAGTTCATACCATGACAAATGATATTCATGCTCATCGCGTTCTGATCATCGATTTTGGATCGCAATACACTCAACTGATAGCACGACGTGTGCGTGAGATCGGCGTGTATTGTGAGATCTGGCCGTACGATAACTGTGAAGAGCAGATCAAATTGCAAAATCCGCGCGGCATTATTTTAAGTGGTGGCCCAGAAACAGTTACCGGTGAGAACACACCTCGTGCACCGCAAATTGTGTTTGATTTGGGTGTACCAGTGCTGGGTATTTGTTACGGCATGCAGACGATGGCACAACAGCTCGGTGGTCGCGTTGAGAATTCGGATAAGCACGAGTATGGCTACGCGCAAGTGCGTGCTCATAACCACTCTAAGTTACTAAAAGATATTGAAGACCACACAACACCCGAAGGCTATGGCATGTTGGATGTGTGGATGAGTCATGGAGATCGCGTCGCTGAGCTACCTGAAAACTTCGTCAAAATTTGTAGCACCGATAACGCACCATTAGCGGGCATGGCGGATGAATCTCGTAACTACTATGGCATTCAATTCCATCCAGAAGTTACCCATACTAAGCAGGGCGGTCGTATTCTCGAGCGTTTCGTACGCGATATTTGTGGCTGTGACGCATTGTGGAATCCAAACAACATCATCAACGACAGCATTGCGCAAATGCAGGGGCAAGTTGGCGATGCCAAGGTTGTGTTGGGCTTGTCTGGTGGCGTTGATTCGTCAGTTGTGGCCGCATTACTTCACAAAGCCATCGGTGATCGTCTGACCTGTATTTTTGTGGATAACGGGTTGTTGCGTCTAAATGAAGGCGATCAGGTGATGGCGACTTTTGCAGAACACATGGGTGTCAAAGTTATCCGTGTGAATGCAGAAGACCGTTTCTTATCAGCATTAGCGGGTGAAGCTGACCCAGAAAAGAAACGCAAAATCATTGGCAACTTGTTCGTTGATATCTTTGAAGAAGAGGCGAATAAACTTGAAGGTGTCGACTTCCTTGCTCAGGGCACTATTTATCCTGACGTGATTGAGTCTGCGGGCGCAGCTTCAGGTAAAGCGCATGTGATTAAGTCCCACCATAACGTGGGCGGCCTGCCTGATTACATGAAGCTCAAGCTCGTTGAGCCATTGCGTGAATTGTTCAAAGACGAAGTGCGCAAGGTGGGTGTGGAGCTAGGTTTGCCAAGCGATATGATTTACCGTCATCCATTCCCTGGCCCTGGTTTAGGTGTACGTATCCTAGGTGAAGTAAAGAAAGAGTACGCAGATATTCTCCGCCAAGCGGATGCGATTTATATCGAAGAGCTGCGTAATGCGAACCTTTACGATGAAGTTAGCCAAGCCTTTACGGTCTTCTTACCGGTGAAGTCTGTTGGCGTCGTCGGTGATGCGCGTCGTTATGAATATGTGGTGACTTTACGAGCTGTTCGTACCATCGACTTTATGACCGCTAGCTTCGCGCATTTGCCATTCGAATTTTTAGAAGAAGTGTCACGCCGAATCATCAATGAAGTGCATGGCGTGTCTCGTGTGGCCTACGATATTTCGAGCAAGCCGCCTGCGACTATTGAGTGGGAATAAGTTCTCAACTATGTTGACCAGCCATATAAAAAAGCTCTTTATTTTGTGTGCGACCTTCTTAATGATTGGTTGCAAACCAGAAATGATGGATATCGAGGTTTATACCTCCGATATAGAGCTTGCGGCAGAGGGTGAGCTCTTTGAAGTGCCAGTACAGGTTGAGTTTAGTCTTTTAGGAGACGATGAAGATGGTACTCTGGATAGAGTAATCGCAGCGTCTAAAAAATACCTTTCACCAGACTCACGCTTTTCTCGATCAAAAGGAATGATGGGTGATCGACTTGTAATTGATACTAAGTTACCACTGGGTAACTCTGCAGCTTTGTCTGATTTCTTATCTAAGAATAATCGCCTCGCTTACATTGAGGTATCAAAAGATAATGATACAAAGTTTGTCTTTATCGACAAGACGAGCAATCTGATCAGCTTTCACAGAGAGCTCCAGAGTATGAATATATTGTTGGGTCTGGAGTTGCCCTCATCTAAAACAATTGTTCGTGTGTCGAGTGACTCAAGAAAATCAGTGGGTGTTTATGCCACTGCGGTTTTTGTGTCAAAGAAGCCGTATCTTCATTTCGAAAAGGCACTTAATAGAAGAGAGGCGATAGAGCTAGAGTTCAACGGCTCAGAAGGAAGTGTTTATTCTGAAATCTATCCGACCTTTGCTATCCAATAATCAAAGCATCTGCTTGCATACGAAATATCAATGAAAACTTTTATTGCTGGATTTTTGATCGCTTTACTGTTGGTTTATATTGGCTTGACTCAAAAGCATCACTTGCCAATGGGTGTTCAGGAGACTATTTCCGTTTACCTTTATGCGGAAGATTTGGGTCAACAGTGCGACAGATTGGTTGAGTCTGAATATGGTATGCAAGCAGCTCATCATGAAGATCGTGGCGTGTTGAAGGGAAAGCGTATGTTTTCTTACAACTCGAGACTATTTGGCGTGGATATACCGTGGCTGTGTGTTCATGATGGAATGGCTCCTTCACTCGTAAATCCGATTGAGGCCTCAACGTTACTCAAAGTGCTGGATTGATTGCGTCTCAGACAAGGCCGCTAGTGAGTTTCGGTATTTAAGGTTAGTTTATTTCTCTCTTACTTGAGGTGAATAAATGACATCACTCGCTAGTCACGATATTAGCCGTATTATTGAGATGGCCTGGGAAGATCGGACACCGTTTGAGGCGATCCAAAAAGATTACGGCCTTTCTGAAAAAGACGTCATTAAACTGATGCGATCAGAGATGAAGGCGAGCTCGTTTCGCATGTGGCGCGAGCGAGTCACTGCAAGGAAAA
>Ga0255765_1001001_pt1 | contig 36553 bp, 34 predicted proteins | sample 041ome_8_FD_179965 | JGI IMG/M metagenome (GOLD analysis project Ga0255765, IMG submission 179965) | Coastal salt marsh microbial communities from the Groves Creek Marsh, Skidaway Island, Georgia - 041407BS metaG (version 2) | ecosystem: Environmental > Aquatic > Marine > Intertidal zone > Salt...
GTGCGGCAATAGCAGCAGGAAGTTTTGCCACAACACGCGGAATCAAAATTTGAATGATGTCGGTTTTAATTTTTGCCAACATCCGTGTGTCATCTTGATCAAATTCGTCGTGTTGAGTGGAAATGACAATGGTATCTACGCGCAATGCTTTATGGGTGTCACTGTATTCTATCGTCACTTGCGATTTGGCATCGGGGCGTAGATAGGTGATTTGCTTATTTTCTCTACGCAAGGCCGCCAATTCGATCAACAAACGATGCGACAGGTCAATGGCCAAAGGCATATAATTTTCGGTTTCATTGGTGGCATAACCAAACATAATTCCTTGGTCTCCGGCACCTTGTTCTTCCTTTTCCGCGCGATCTACCCCTCGGTTGATATCTTGCGATTGTTCATGAATGAGCGAAATAACCCCACAAGAATCACCGCTAAATTGATAGGCTCCTTTGGTGTAACCAATCTTATTGATCGTCTCTCTTGCAATTTGCTGAATATCCAGGTAGGTGTTGCTCTTTACTTCTCCTGCCAATACCACTTGTCCAGTGGTTACAAGAGTTTCACAAGCTACTTTGCTTTCGGGATCGAAGGCTAAAAAATTGTCTAGAAGGGCATCGCTGATTTGATCTGCAATTTTGTCTGGATGACCTTCACTAACAGACTCTGAGGTAAAAAAGTATGACATTAATTGTTGCTTTACTGGAAGGATTTAACAAGATGTTATTAAAGCAACACTGCTTTAGCAATTTTTTATAGAGGTTGCAATCAGTCAAATCCTTCCTCGTTATTGGGACAAAAATAGTATTTTTTTTAGTAGTTCATAATGTTAATGAAAAAAAAATAATCTCCCTAAATGATTTTTGAAACTTATATTCCTTTTCTCTTTTAAAAAAAGTGGGTATTTTGCAGAGACAATTATACGCTATATTATGCATATTGCAATCGCAGGAAACATTGGAGCCGGCAAAACCAGCTTGACAGAATTGTTGGCAAAGCATTATCAGTGGGAATCTCACTTTGAGGATGTGATTGACAATCCCTATCTCGATGATTTTTACACCCAGATGGAGCGTTGGTCCTTCAATCTACAAATCTATTTTTTAAGAAGTCGATTCAGTCAATTATTGCGTTTTAAAGAAAAAGATACTACCGTGGTACAAGATCGGACCATCTATGAAGATGCTTATATTTTTGCTCCCAACCTGCACGCTATGGGCTTGATGAACCTCAGAGATTTTAATAATTATAAAGAATTATTTGAATTGATGGAATCCTTGATTCAAGGGCCGGATCTGATGATTTACCTCAGAAGCAGCATCCCCAATTTGGTGAGTAAAATTCACAAGCGCGGAAGAGTGTATGAAAATTCCATCAGCATTGACTACCTCAGTCGCTTGAACGAACGCTATGAAGCTTGGATAAGCACCTACGACAAGGGAAAACTTATCATCGTGGATGTGGATGACCTAGACTTTGTTGAAAGCAAAGAAGACTTTGGAAAAATTGTGAGTCAAATTGACCGAGAAATCCACGGCTTGTTTTAATCCTCCGCAAACATAAATAAAGGCACAAAAAATTTTGTTCCCTTATTTGATTTGAATAGAAAGACCCGCTGCTTTGGCTTGCGTTTCAATTTCATCAGCCGTTCCTTCAAACGTTTGCTCGGCAATGTTCACTGTAGCTCCCTCTGTAGTTTTTTGAATCACTACCGCTTTTAGAACTTCACTGTCATCGCTGCTTGTGCTCACTTCCACATTGATTTCCTGCTGAGGGGCATTAGCTGTTGCAGTCTCTTCCATATTGTGTTCCCCCAAAATAGGAGCAATTACAAGACCTACCAAACAAGTCAATTTGATTAAAATATTCATCGAAGGGCCTGAAGTGTCTTTGAAGGGATCTCCAACCGTATCTCCTGTCACGGCAGCTTTGTGGGCTTCTGAACCTTTGTAAGACATTTCACCATCGATTTCTACACCCGCTTCAAAAGATTTTTTTGCATTATCCCAAGCACCTCCGGCATTGTTTTGAAAAATTGCCCACATCACGCCACTCACACAAACTCCGGCCATATAGCCTCCTAAGGGCTCTGCTCCGAAAACCAAACCGATTAGGATGGGAGTGATGATGGTAATCAATCCGGGCAGTAACATTTCTTTCAAGGCAGCTTTGGTAGAAATAGCGACACATTTGGCGTAGTCGGGAGTTCCCGTACCTTCCATAATTCCTTTAATTTCTCTAAACTGACGTCGTACTTCTTGCACCATTTCCATGGCTGCTTTCCCTACTGATTGCATCGCCAGTGCAGAAAAGACCACAGGAATCATGGCGCCTATAAACAACATGGCCAATACATCCGCTTTGAAAATATTAATTCCATCAATTCCTGTAAAGGTGACATAAGCCGCAAATAAGGCCAAGGCTGTAAGCGCTGCGGATGCAATTGCAAAACCTTTTCCCACGGCAGCCGTGGTATTCCCTACAGAGTCTAAAATATCGGTACGTTCCCGTACTTCGGGTTTTAAATCACTCATTTCGGCTACTCCCCCGGCATTGTCGGCAATCGGTCCAAAAGCATCAATGGCCAATTGCATGGCAGTGGTTGCCATCATGGCCGATGCAGCAAGGGCTACTCCGTAAAATCCAGCAAGGGCGTAGGAAGCATATATGGCTGCAGCAAAAAGAATGACTGACAAAAAGGTTGATTTCATTCCTACGGCAAGTCCAGCGATAATGTTGGTGGCTGCACCTGTGGAACTGTTTTTAACGATATCTAAAACGGGTTTTTTACCCAAACTGGTGTAGTAAGCTGTCACCATAGAAATAAGCGCACCTACTGCCAATCCGATACAAGCCGACCAAAAAACATTCATGGAGGATATGGTTTTATAACCTTCTATCCCGAAAAATTTCATTTGCATTTGTGCGGGTAACATCCAATCAATCAGAAAATAACTTGCAACCAATGTGATTCCAATGGCCACCCAGTTACCGGTATCCAACGCAGCTTGAACTTTTGACTCTTTGGCATCGTTATTAGCGATTTTAACAAAAAAGGTTCCGATGATGGAGGCGATAATACCCACCCCGGCAATTACGATGGGAAGTAAAATGGGTCCCATATTATTGAACGCATCGGTAAAGGTGGCATTGGCAGCCATATCTCTAATTAGATAATTACCTAATACCATGGCAGCAAGCACTGTGGCCACATAAGAACCAAATAAATCGGCACCCATTCCAGCAACATCACCCACATTATCGCCCACATTATCGGCTATAGTGGCAGGGTTACGAGGGTCATCCTCTGGGATTCCCGCTTCTACTTTACCCACTAAATCAGCACCCACATCGGCAGCTTTGGTATAAATTCCTCCTCCTACACGCGCAAAAAGTGCAATGGACTCCGCTCCTAAAGAAAAGCCTGCTAGCGTTTCCAATACGATGGTCATATTACCGTAAAAAGAACCCGATGAATTCATGAATTGCCCCAAGAAAAACAAGAACAAGAGTGAAAGACCTAGAACCGCCAAGCCAGCAACTCCAAGACCCATGACAGTTCCTCCACCAAAAGACACCTTAAGTGCTTGTGGCAAACTGGTTTTGGCAGCCTCGGCAGTTCGTGCATTGGCTTCGGTGGCAATACGCATCCCAATATTCCCAGCTGCCGCTGAAAAAAATGCGCCTAAAATAAAAGCGGGAACGATCATCCAACTGGTGGTATCTACTAAAAGAGAGATACTGTATAAGGCTATGGAAGCAATCGCAACAAAAATCAGAAGTAAACGATACTCTGCATTTAAAAATGCCAGTGCTCCTTCCTTGATACTTTTTGAAATGGATTGCATTTTTTCATCCCCAGGGCTTTGTTTTTTGACCCATACAGCTTTGGCATACATAAAGATAAGACCTAAAAAAGCAAAGGCAATAGGGAGGTAAATAATATTAGATTCCATAGTTTATTCAATTATTTTTTCGGGTCGCAAAGGTAGTAAAACGAACCTGATTAGTAAAATTGTTTTTTTGAGATCGGGAAATTAATGATACATTACTTTTTTTACTGACGCAATCACATCGTCACTGTTAGGAAGCCATTCCTTTAGAAGTACGGGTGAATAGGGTGCCGGAGTGTCGGCAGTGTTTATTTTTTGAATGGGTGCGTCTAAATAATCAAAGATTTCGTTTTGTACTTGGTAGATAATTTCGGTAGCAATATTTCCAAAAGGCCAAGATTCTTCCAGAATCACCAAACGATTGGTTTTTTTAACCGATTCGAAAATGGCGTTGTAATCCATTGGACGGATGGTGCGCAAATCAATAATTTCACACTCAATACCTTCTTTTGCAAGTGCCTCTGCTGCTATGTAGGTTTCTTTAATGATTTTACCAAAAGAAACAATTGTTACATCATCACCTTGTCGTTTGATGTCGGCCAAGCCGATGGGAATGGTGTATTCCCCTTCGGGTACCTCCCCTTTGTCGCCATACATTTGCTCCGATTCCATAAAAATTACGGGGTCGTTGTCACGAATTGCCGATTTTAATAATCCTTTTGCATCATAAGGGTTGGAAGGAACAATCACTTTAAGACCCGGGCAATTAGCATACCAGCTTTCAAAAGCTTGGGAATGTGTTGCCGCCAGCTGCCCCGCAGAAGCGGTGGGTCCTCGAAAAACAATGGGACAGGGAAATTGTCCTCCCGACATTTGTCGAATTTTAGCCGCATTGTTGATGATTTGATCAATCCCCACCAAAGCAAAGTTGAAGGTCATGAATTCGATAATCGGGCGGTTACCAGTCATGGTGGATCCAACGCCAATTCCAGAAAATCCTAGTTCTGAAATAGGGGTGTCAATTACGCGTTTGGCGCCAAATTCATCCAACATTCCTTTGGAAGCTTTGTAGGCACCATTGTATTCTGCCACTTCTTCTCCCATTAAATAAATGCTTTCGTCGCGACGCATTTCTTCACTCATCGCCTGTTGTATCGCTTCTCTAAATTGTATGGTCTTCATTTAAATTTTTTAATGCGTGCAAATTTAATCAATAATTATCTATTCCCTTTACTCAATAAACGAACAATAATGACGTTTTTAAATAAAATGCCCTCTAATCCCGTAACTTTGCTATTTTAGTAATGAATTTGAATTGAAAAACACGCGATGAAGTTAGTACAACTTAACGTAAAAGGAATCTCCTACAGCGAAACCCAAACGGGAGCCTACGCTTTGATTCTCAGTGAAAGTGATGGCAATCGAAAATTACCGGTCATCATCGGTGGTTTTGAAGCACAATCCATTGCTATTGCGTTGGAACAAGAAATAAAACCCGCCCGACCCCTCACCCACGATTTGTTTAAAAATTTTGCCGATCGTTTTAATGTCATCATCAAACAGGTGATCATTCACAAATTGGTGGATGGTGTCTTTTATTCGAGTGTAATCTGTGAGCGGGATAAAATAGAAGAGATTGTGGATTCCCGCACTTCGGATGCCGTGGCACTTGCGCTTCGTTTTGAAGCACCCATTTTCACCTATGATTCCATCTTAAAAAAAGCTGGTTTTACAGCAGCTGTTTCTACTGGAGAACACAAAAAACTATCGGAAGATAATTGGATTCAGGATTTTTTAACAGAGCAAGGCACCAAAAACGACCCTCCCATCAACCTCGCCAAACTTTCGTTGCCCAAACTTAAAACCTTACTCTCCAAACTTGTGGCTTCTGAAAATTATGAAAAAGCGGTTCGAGTTCGCGATGAAATTTCCAAACGACAATCCAAATAAGGACTATTGTTAATTTTTTTGTGATAATCTTTCCTCTTAGTTTTTAGATTTATTTAGAAATGCACCTATTTTTGAAAAAACTAGCAGATGAAGCAATACTTGGATTTAATTCGGCACATCCAGAGCCAAGGCACCACCAAAGCAGATCGAACAGGCACTGGAACAACAAGTGTTTTTGGCTATCAAATGCGGTTTGATCTTTCCGAAGGTTTTCCTTTAGTAACTACCAAAAAAATTCATGTAAAATCTGTCATTCACGAACTGCTGTGGTTTTTAAAAGGCACCACCAACATTGGTTATCTGCAAGAAAATGGAGTGCGTATTTGGAATGAATGGGCCGATGAAAATGGCGATTTAGGTCCGGTTTACGGTCATCAGTGGCGAAATTGGAACAGCGAGGGAATTGATCAAATTCATGAAGTGATTGCAACTTTGAAAAAAAATCCTGACAGCAGAAGAATGTTGGTCAGTGCATGGAATCCCAGTGTCATGCCCGATACTGGCGTTTCGTTTTCGGAAAATGTTGCCAACAACAAAGCCGCATTGCCTCCTTGTCACGCCTTTTTTCAGTTTTATGTGGCGGATGGAAAATTATCCTGCCAATTGTACCAGCGTTCCGCCGATGTTTTTCTAGGAGTACCGTTCAACATTGCCTCCTATGCCCTACTGACGCTCATGGTTGCTCAAGTCTGTGGCTTTGAAGCGGGAGATTTTATTCACACCTTTGGGGATGCGCATATTTATTCCAATCACAGTACACAAATTGAGGAGCAATTGGCTCGAACGCCCAAAGCACTCCCACAAATGAAACTCAATCCCGAGATCAAAAACATCTTCGATTTTACCTATGAAGATTTTGAGTTGTTGAATTATGAGCCACACCCCTTAATTAAAGGAAAGGTAGCGGTATAGCGGATTAACTTTTATAGCTTTTTAGAAAATCCACCAAGCGGTGAATATCGTCTTCTTGATTATAAAAATGCACCGAAAAACGGATTCCACTCCCCCGCATCGCACAGCGAATATTCTGATCTAGAAGTGCTTGATACATTTTTTCATCTCCGGGAATACTAAAGATGCTACTGTCTTGCTTTTGAGATATTTTTCTTGAATCCAACAGCTGATGTTCTTGTAAGGTTGTTTTAAAATAAGACGTTAAACTTGCTTTTTGTTTTAACAACTGGTCAAAATCCATTTCTTCAAGCTGTTGCAATGCAAATCGAATACTGGCCGTGGCAAGAATATCAAAATGACCCGTAAAAATCTTATCATAAAATTGTTGAGCACTCCAAAGACTGTGTTTTAAAAAACCATCCGAAAGCATAATGATTCCATTGCCGAAACCCGCCAACAACCATTTGTAGCCACTGGCCACCACGGCATCGATAGGACTGTTGTTGAAATCAAACGCATGGGCTCCTAAAAATTGAGTCCCGTCAGTAATCAGCAAAACTTGGGGGTATTTTTCCTTGATTTTTTTGAGAAAATCTAAGTCCATTTTATAACCCGAAATATATTGCACCATACTGAAAGCCAATACCTCAAAAGCACCCGTGGAGAGCTGCTTGTCAATTTCTGATTCCAAGTGCTCGCTGATGGGAAGTGCTGCCGTTGAAAATCCCCTTTCCTCTATCGCAAAACGCAATGAAGGGTAATCTTCTTCCAAGGTCAAAAAGCGATAATTTTTTGGCAGTGCATCCAACACCCAACGAATTCCGGTAGAAAAGTTAAAAACACCAAAGGTTTGCGCTCTTGAAGCATTGAAAAAAGAAGCCATGACAGCATGCCCATGCTCCAAATCTTCGTAGGCTTTGATTTTATAGTGATCGCCCTCTTTGAGATAAATTTCCTCTTGTTGCGCTCTAAAATTTTGAAGTGCTGTGGACATGGGTCCGACATAAGCCGTATTCAAATAGGTACAGCTTTGGAGTAAAGGAAAAACGAAATTCTTCAAGAGTGTTGAATAAAGTGTATTTTTGCAGTACAAAATTAATCTTTTCTATATATGATTGACCGTAAAAAAGGAAAAGAAATCACCTTGATTGCAGCCGCCTCCGAAAACCATGTTTTGGGTAAAGACAATCAGTTGATTTGGTATATTTCCGAAGACTTAAAACGGTTTAAAAAACTGACTTCTGGACATGCTATCATCATGGGGCGAAAGACCTTTGAGTCCATGCCCAAAGCACTCCCCAACCGAAAAAATATTATACTCACCAAGAACACTGCCTACTCCGCAGAAAACGCTTTTGTTGCCCATGATATTCCTTCGGCTTTGGAATTTGCTGCAGAGGATGACCGTCCTTTTGTGATAGGGGGAGGGGAAATTTATACATTATTCCTGCCCATTGCGGATAAAATCGAACTCACCCGCATTCACCATCCTTTTGTGGGAGATGCTTTTTTTCCCATCATTAATGAAAAGGAATGGGAATTAATTCAAGAAGAGAAATTTGAAGGAACGGAGGAACAACCGTACTCCTACTCCTATTTAACCTATAAAAGAAAATAACATTGAACGCATTTATTTTTCCCGGTCAAGGGGCACAATTTCCCGGAATGGGCAAAGACCTTTACGAAGCCTCTAGCATTGCGCAAGAACGCTTCCATCAAGCCAATGAGATCTTAGGATTTAAGATAACAGACATCATGTTTGGCGAAGATGCCGAGGCTTTAAAACAAACCCAAGTCACCCAACCCGCCATATTTTTACATTCTACCATTTTAAGTCAGGTCATGAGTGGAGGACATGCTCCTGCCATGACTGCGGGACATTCTTTGGGAGAATTTTCGGCTTTGGTGGCAGCCGGCGTTTTTTCCTTTGAAGCTGGATTGCGTTTGGTTCACGAAAGAGCTTTGGCCATGCAAGCGGCATGTGATGAAGCCCCCGGAACCATGGCTGCCATTTTAGGTTTGGAAGACCTGGTGGTGGAGTCGATTTGTGAAAAGACTCCCGGAACAGTGATCGCTGCCAACTACAATTGCCCGGGACAATTGGTGATTTCCGGAGCGCAGGAAGCGGTGGAACAAGCCTGTGCCGCTTTTACCGAAGCCGGAGCAAGAAGAGCTTTATTACTCCCCGTGGGAGGGGCATTTCATTCCCCATTGATGGAACCCGCAAAGGCTCGTTTGGCCAAAGCCATTGAACAAACTGTTTTTAAGAACCCTACCTGTCCTGTTTATCAGAATGTGAATGCACAAGGAACTACCGATCCCGATGCATTAAAATCCAATTTAGTGGCGCAACTCACGGCTCCCGTTCGTTGGACACAGAGTGTTCAACAAATGATCACCGATGGGGCAAATCACTTTAGAGAAGTGGGTCCTGGTAAAGTACTTCAGGGTTTGGTTAAAAAAATTGATCGAAGCATGGAAGTCGTTTCGGCGACACTTTAATCTTTTACTACCTTACCTTCTTTCATTACAAAAGTGACTAGGGTTAACGTATTGACATCGTCTGCTGCATTTTTATCAGTGGCAACGATATCCGCCATAAATCCGGGGGCAAGCTGTCCCAAACGGTCGGACTGTCCCAACAATTTTGCGTTTTCAAAGGTTGCCAATTGCAAGGCCTCAGTGACGGGCATTCCGGCTTCATTCATATAAATAAATTCTTTGGCATTTTCGCCGTGGGGAAAAACACCCGCATCCGTACCAAAAGCAATGGGCACTCCATAGGCATAGGCGCTTTTGAACATCGCTTGGATCTTGGCTCCAATCGCAATGGCTTTAGGAACTATAATGGCGGGGTAAGCCCCAGGGATTTTGGCTTGCTCGGCAACAAATTTACCCGCCGTAATGGTAGGCACCAAATAAGCCTGCTTGGATTTCATCAAATCCATGGTGCGTTGTTCCATTAAGGTGCCGTGTTCTATGGTTTTTACACCATTTTTAACTGCACGGTACATGCCTTCATCTCCATGGGCATGCGCCGCCACTTGCATGCCATAGTCTTTGGCCGTCAGAGTGATGGCTGCAATTTCTTCTTCAGTGAATTGCGGGTTTTGACCACTTTTCGCCACGCTTAAAACTCCGCCGGTAGCTGTAATTTTAATCCAATCAGCACCATTTTTATACCGTTGCCGAACCGCTTTTTTGGCATCTTCTACGGAATTGACCACCCCTTCTTTGGGTCCCGGATCGCCTTGTAACGCTTTTTTATATCCATTGGTAGGATCGGCATGACCACCTGTGGTGGCTAAGGATTTCCCCGAAGTGAAAATCCGTGGTCCTGTAATAGTTCCTTTTTCTATGGCATTCCGCAGAGCGATATTGACCCCCGATCCGCCCAAATCTCTCACTGTGGTAAATCCTGCCATCAAGGTTCTGTGAGCAAATTCTACCGCTTCAAAAGCTACATCGGCATCATTGTTCTGAAATACTTTTAAATATTGATCGGGAGTATATTCACTTTCAATATGGACATGCATATCAATAAAACCGGGATAGACCGTTTTGGTTTTTAAATCGATCACAGCAGTTGTCTCTTCTTCAGGATACTGATAGCCTTTTTCTACAGTTACAATTTTAGAACCTTCAACAACAATGGTGAAAGGACCGGAAAATGTTGCGCTTTTTGCATCAAAAAGTTGACCGCAATGGAGATAGGTTTGCTGGGCAGACAATGCTGCTGTCAACAGCAGAGCTATTAAAAGAATTTTGTTTTTCATGGGAAAAAATTTAATATTGGGTGCTTAGGCGTTTAAATACGCCAATACTTTTTCAGCAATATAATTAATTTGCTCCAATTCTAATTCCGAATGCATGGGTAAAGAGATCACTTCTTTGACCAACTGATTGGTGATAGGAAACTGTTCCGAATCCACCTCGGGATCAATGTAGGCTTTTTGAGCATGTAAGGGTACTGGATAGTACACCCCACAGGGAATATCGTGTACATTGAGGTATTCTACCAGTCCCTCCCGGTCGTGATTGACAATTCTTAGGGTGTATTGATGAAACACATGAGAATCGCAAGCACCGATTACTTTGGGAGTAATGATGTTGGGATGGCCTTGGAGTAGGCGTGTATAGCGAAGGGCAGCCTCCTTACGACGTTCATTGTAAAAATCTAAATATTGTAATTTAACTTTTAAAACGGCTGCTTGCAAGGCGTCCAAACGGGAATTGACCCCCACAACATCGTGATAATAACGTTCGTACATGCCGTGGTTTACCATCCCTCGCAGGCGGTGCGCCAATGTATCATCATTGGTAAAAAGTGCCCCTCCATCGCCATAAGCACCTAGGTTTTTGGAAGGAAAAAAAGAGGTGGCACCGATATGCCCCAAGGTTCCGGCTTTGGCAACTTTTCCGGAGCTGAAGGTATAATTGGCTCCAATAGCTTGAGCGGTATCTTCCACCAAAAACAGTTGATGCCGTGCTGCAATATCGAGGAGTTGTTCCATTTCGGCACTTTGCCCAAAAAGATGTACCGGGATGATTGCTTTTGTTTTGGACGTAATCGCTTGTTCTACCGCAGCCGGAAGGATATTAAAACTGACCGGATCAACATCCACCAAAACAGGTTTGAGCTGCAACAAGGCAATCACTTCCACGGTGGCCGCAAAAGTAAAATCAGCGGTGATGACTTCATCTCCCGGTTGTAAACCCAAAGCCATCAATGCCAACTGTAAAGCGTCCGTCCCATTGGCGCAAGGAATTACATGTTTCACCGCAAGATAACGTTCCAAGTCTTTTTGGAAGGCAGCCACCATGGGGCCATTGATGAATGCGGTTTGTACCATCACTTGGTCAAAAGCGGTAGCAACTTCGTCTTTTATAAACTCGTATTGGCCTTTTAAATCGACCATTTGTATTTTTTTCATTGGCTTTAAAAGTGATTTCAAATATACGTTAGATTTAGAGTACCTTCCGAAATCGTTCTGGAATTTGTATGATGGTATTCCCTCTTAAAGGAGCTGGTTTGTTGGGCGCCCACCATGATCTATTTTTGACCAATTTGTGTTTGGCTTTTCTCATAAAATTATCGCCTTCCTGGGGCGTGTTGGCTTGTATTTTTTTAAACAACTGCAATCTTCTTTTGTTATGAAAGCTCCAACCCCAGTGATTGTTTTCATTTTTTATTCGATCCAAGGTCACTTGATAGTCTACCAAACCAAAGTGAAAAAGAAAAATATTAGGGTCTATGGTGTAATCTTTTCCTTTCACACGATGAAATCCCGAACCCCAAGTCAACGGCTCAAAAGCAATCACAGGTTTGGTATAACGATCGGAAATTGAAGCAAATTGCCGTTGCGAAAGCCAGGGCTGCTCCCAAATCAATGGCGCTTCCAAATCAGGATGTTGTCCAACATCCACCCCCATGGCAGATACCGAAAGGCAATTGAAATCCAATTGTAGATACTCTCTTAAAGTGGCATCAATGCTCGGGTCTAAAATGACAAACTCATCAATATCCATCGCCATAACAACATCATACCGATCAAAAAGAGAACGCGCAAAAGCGGAGATTTTATGGGCTCTTCGCCGATCCCCTTTTACTCTTGGATAAGCAATGTGGGCTTCTTGCATATAATTTATTCGGGGGGCATTGGCAGGAAGTTCTAGATCAAAGCCATCAATAAATAAATACACATTTTCTTCCCCGAGTTGTCGACTGTAATACTCAATCCATTTGTTGGCAAAAAGCGCTGCATGACGAACCATAGAAACCACCGCTATTTTTTTCTCTCGCACTAACTCAGTTTTTAAATATCTTATCGAGGTATTCCTTCACTTTTTCTTGTTCTGCCTGGCTGGCTTGGTCAAGGCTTTGAATACAAAGAAAATAAACTGCAGAGGAATGCAAACATTTATTGAACTTTTTATTGACATATTCAACCCCACGATGGTGGGGCTGCATATAAACGGCATTGATGGCAGAGCGGTTTTTATTTCCATTTCTAATTTCCAAATGGCTGGACAAAGCAACCGTATTGAACTGCTCGTAGGTTCTAAAGCGAGAAGAAATATTCGATGCTAGCAATTCGGGATGTTGTGTGTAAAAGTCCTCTAAATGATCGCGTCGCATGGGTAAGGGCGTGTGACCCGATCGGAAATAGCGCCATTGAAAACGAAACAACTGAGCCGCCCTCCATTGATGGATTTGAAAGGACGCAGCTATTTTTTTTTGTCCAAAAAATCGTTTTATTCCATCCCAAAGTAAACGTTCAAAGGGTGGAAAATGCCATTGTCCCCGCAATACCGGCCGCCCCTTTTTGAACCAAACCTCTGGCACCAGCGGCCGTATGCAAAAAATATCGTCATTGAAATAGACAAATTGGTTGGCCAGACCTTTGATGCGCCACAACATACTGCTGATGGCAATACTATTGAAAGTAGGAAGTAGTTCCTCATACCCTTCAAATATTTCGAGATGATCTACCCTCCGAATGTCGTTGAAACGCTCCGGAAAAAACTGCTTGATGACCGCATCAATTTTTGGATTTTGATCATCCGTAACGATATATATTTTATTGATAAAAGGAGCGAATTTTAAAATGGACAACACACAATAGGTCACTTCATTAAAGGAATGAAATCGAGTAGATTCAGCACCCGGAATCGGTGCTCTTGACAGGGAATTACTGTATTGAATTCTTTTTTGTAGATGCTTGGGATCAGTACCATCAACCCAAGCGACTACGGCATCAATCGGCTCCTTTTCAAACGCTTTCTCTGAGTCTGTCATAGTTCATTGTAAAGATAATAAAATTAACGTGCTTGTACTTTTCTTGAAATTCCAAAGCTAAGATTTACTGTGCACAATTCCCTCAATTAAAACAACACTTATGAAATGGATTTGAGGGAAGAATTGTACATTTGAGAATAAATTTTGTCAAATGAAAAACCTTTTCCGTCTTTGTTGCATCCTTTTTTCAGGATTCATTTTTTCTCAAAACGAAAATCCAAACATCATTTTTTTAATTGGAGACGGAATGGGACTGTCCCAGATTTCTGCTGGCATGTATGCTAACGGAAATAAAACGGCTTTGGAGGACTTCACTACTGTGGGTTTGTCCAAAACCTATTCTTCGGACAATTTGGTGACCGATTCTGCCGCCAGTGGAACTGCCATGGCCACAGGAGTAAAAACGTACAATGGTGCCATAGGTTTAGATCCCAACAAAAACCCGCATATTTCAATTTTAGAAATTTGTGCTGAAAAAGGATATAAAACTGCGCTTTTGGCAACTTCCAGTATCGTTCATGCAACGCCGGCTTCGTTTTATGCAAAAGTTCCCTCCAGAAAAAATTACGAAGACATTGCCTTGGCATTGAGCAAACACAGCGTTAATTTATTTTTCGGAGGTGGAAAAAAACATTTCGAAAAAAGAGAAGATGGTCGTGATTTGATTGATGAAATGGATTCCTACGATTTTGTGAAAAATCTAAGACAGCTTGAAAAGAGTACTTCTGACAAAATTGGATATTTTACTTATGATGATGAACCCCCAAGAAAGTTGGATGACAGAACCCCAGCCCTTGACGAAGCTGTTGAAATTGCTTTGGAAAAACTTAAAGCCCACGACCAACCCTTTTTTATGATGGTGGAAGGCTCTCAAATTGACTGGGGGGGACATGCCAACGAGACAGACTATATCCTGAGCGAGTTTAAAGAATTTGATACCACCCTACAAAAGGTGTTGGAATTTGCAAAAAAAGAGGGAAATACACTGGTTGTGGTAACTGCGGATCACGAAACGGGTGGTTTTGCTTTGACACAAGGGAGCATAGAAACAGGAGCGATGATAGGTAAATTTAACACCAAAGGACACACCGCCACGCTAGTGCCTGTTTTTAGTTATGGTCCTTATGCAGCACTGTTTAGCGGTATTTACGAAAACACCGCAATCTTTGAGAAAATGAAAAGCATCGTAAAATAGTTTTTTAAAGCTATTTTACTCGAGCGGCCTCCACAATTTGTTTTTGGTAGGCTTTATCGTCCTCAATCAACTCAAAAAAGGAAATCAAAAAGCTATTCATTTTGCTGAATTCTGTGGGATTTTCAAAATCACCTTCGAAGGAACTTACCAAACTCAACATCTTTTGTTTGTTGGCAATATATTCCGAACGCACCTTGTCGAACACCTTTACATCGCGTTTAAAACCTCTGTATTTTCTGTCATTCACAGAATCAATACCAAGAGTTTGGTTGACCACCGCATAACTAGGACTCACCCAACCGGTCATATCAAAATCATAGGGCAGTGGCACAGTGACATTGTTCACATACATCAATTTGCCATTGTGCTGATAGGCCACTGAAAAATCGGTATTTCCCAAAAGAAATTGGAAATAGGCGTTGCGAACGGAAGTCAAATCCTCCATGGCCAAGGGATGCATATACCGCTCAAAGATTTTTCCATCGTTCCGTTTTGCGACCATTTTGTCGTCCTCTATAAAAAATCCAGTGAGTTCGTATTTTTTAACATTGGATCGAACAGGTTCTGAGAAATCAATATGTACTCTTCGGGTTTTAAAATGATAGGGAGATATAATCTCGTACAACTTATAGGCTATAAACTCTTGCAAAACATTGTCGTTGTTTTCTTTTTCCATCTTACAGGGCATTACCAACTTCATGGTTTTATTGCCCTCAAACAAGGTTCCTTCCAACTGTTTTTTCTTGATCTTCATTTTGATGGGAGGAAAATAACATTTTGATCTTCTGAAATTCCCTCTTGCACGAAGCGACACCTCCATATTATTCCATTTTTGTTCGTGCAAAAACTCCATATTCGTTTTAATAAAGGTAGAATCGTCCGTATCCTTTTGCATTTCGGAGTTAGAATAGGAAAGCTTAATTTCTAAAGGAGTTTGATCATTAAATAGTTGATCCGATGGGAGCTCTACTTGTGCAAAAATAAAAGAGGTACACAAGTAAATGAAACTAGAGAATGTTTGCAATTTCATATTATAGTTAATAAATTTACTCAAATATAACAATTAAGATAGATGTCTAGATATTTAAGTATCATCAATTATAGAACTTTGGTTTGCGTTTTGTTGTCGGCTCTCATTCCCTATGTGGCCTATCGATTTAAAGTGATCTACAATATCGATCTTACGTTGATGAGTATTGCCATTATTTTTCCTTTGGTTTTTACTATCCGCGGAGCGTTTCGCAGACGCGAAAAAGCCTTGGAGCATTTGAGTCGTTTTCACGCTTCGTTACGCACTTTTGAAAACATTCTCATCTCCACCAAAAGTCTGAAAGAAGAAGATTTAAAAACAGGCGTTGAAAAAATAAATCACGCCAACAGTGCGGTTATGAATTTTTTGAAATCTGCAGATGAAAATACCCAGAAGGTGGATGATAGCATGAAAGACATTGTAGATTTTGTCATGGCCAACAGCGAAGCAATCAGTGGGGGCACCCGGCAACGCCTCTTTCGATTTTTAAAAGACAGTATAGAATCCTCCAATAATTTGATTGGCATTCATACCCACCGAACGCCCATCAGCTTGAAAGCCTATTGTTTGATCTTTATTTATATTTTTCCGGTGGTGTACACCCCTACGATCATCAATAAAATTGGTTTGGACAATCCCGCTTGGCTCACCTATTTTGTAGTTATTCTAAGTGAATTTATTCTGATCTCCCTGTATAATATACAAGATCATATGGAATATCCATTTGACGACAACGGCTTGGACGACATCAAGCTCAGTAAATTTGAAATGTCCAGAAAATAGACCTTTCCAACTTTCTTCGGAATTTTTTGAAAAAACCCTATCTTCATAAAAAAGTAAAATGAAAAAATGCCTCTATAGCGGAATCCTTGTGCTTTTTTTATGGAGCTGTCAAACCCCAAATCCGCAAGAACAACTGGCTGATCTGATCCGTCGTTATGAAAATTTTGAAGCCTATGACCCCAAGGAATTTCCTTTGGGTGATTTTAGTGAAGAACGCTTTGAGAAAGAAGCTGTTTTTAGTGAACAACTGATCGATCAACTTCAAGCCCTACCAAAGGAGGAATTGGACGAAGACGATCAGATTTCCCATGCGCTGTTGCTGTTTGAATTAAATGAAAAACAAGCCGCTTTCGAATATAAAACGCATTGGAATCCCATCCTTTCTGATGATGGATTTCACACCAGTTTGACCTATACTGTCCGTCCCATAACGAGTCGAAAGGCTGCTTTGGAATATTTAAAATTGCTCAAATCCATTCCGCGCTATATCGAACAACAAAAAGTACTGATTCAAAAAGGATTGGAGGCAGGAATGGGTCAACCCCTTGTGATTTTCAAGGGTTATGATGCCACTTACGAAAAGCATATTTTGGTGGATAGCAGAAATCATTTTTATTACAGTCCTTTTAAAAATCTTCCGAAAACTTTTTCCAATAGCTTTAGAGATTCACTGCGAACTGCCGCCCTCGAAGTGATTGAAAAAGACATCATCCCTACGTTCAAAGGGGTCAAACGGTTTTTTCAATCGGAATACTATCCCAAAACAAGGTCTGCAATTGGTATCTCAAAAATTCCCAACGGAAAAGCATTCTACCAAAGTCGTATCGAATATTACACGACACTGCCTTTAAGCCCCGAGGAAATCCATCAAAAAGGCCTGGAAGAAGTGGCACTCATCAAATTACGGATGGAAGAAGTCATCAAAAGAGTTGGATTTAAAGGCGATTTGAGTGCCTTTATCGACTACTTGCGAACCGATCCGCAATTTTATGCGCAAAGTGCTGAAGAATTACTGCGTTTTACGAGAGATGTTTGTAAAAAAATTGATGAGCAATTGCCTCGTTATTTTATTACACTTCCCCGAAAACCGTATGGCGTGGCCGCTGTACCGGATGCTCTTGCTCCAAAATACACCGGCGGTCGTTATATCGGGACGGCTCCCGACAGCACTGATCCGGGATATTATTGGGTGAATACTTTTGATTTACCCAGTCGTCCCTTGTATGTGATTCCTTCCCTATCGGCGCATGAGGCGGTACCAGGACATCATTTGCAGGGTGCTTTGAATGCAGAACTGGGAGCCACGATCCCAAAATTTAGAAAAACGCTTTACCTCTCTGCTTATGGCGAAGGTTGGGGGTTGTACAGTGAGTATTTAGCCAACGAAATGGGGATATATACGACTCCCTATGAAGTGTTTGGCAAATTGACTTACGAGATGTGGAGAGCTTGTCGTTTGGTCGTAGACACGGGCATCCACGCCTTTGACTGGACCAGAGAAGAAGCCGTAAACTATATGAAAAATCACACCGCCCTCTCGCTTCGTGAGGTAAATACGGAAATTGATCGCTATATTTCTTGGCCGGGACAAGCCTTGTCCTATAAAATTGGAGAACTTAAAATTCGAGAACTGAGAAGAAAAGCTGAAAATGCCTTGGGAACAAATTTTGACATCCGACAGTTTCACGAAGCTGTTCTTGATAAAGGAACATTGACCCTGCCCTTACTCGAAGAAAAAATAAATCGATATATTAATAAATCTTTAAATAAATAATGGAAAAAACTATACCCACCATATTCAGAAAACCGCACGGTCCCATCGTCATTGACGGGCCGGTTGACTTGACCGATGCAGAAGGAAATCCGCTCCCCCATGGTCCAAAATTTACGCTCTGTGGTTGTGGAAAATCTCAAAGGATGCCCTACTGTGACAGTTCACACAAAGACTAAGTTAAATCCCTAACGCCTTTAAAAGTACTAAGGAGTGTTTTCTTTCTCCTTTTGATCATTAAAAAAGGTGGGGCTGCCCAAAAAATTGGCTTTTTCGCCCATTTGAGTGGCTTCCTTTTCTAGCGTGGGGTCATCATTAATTTGAGTTCCATTCATGGATACGGTAGGTTGTACCCGCTTTTGTTTTTGCTGAACCACGTGCCATGCCTCGTGGGGCAACTGCTTTTCTTCTCCGCTAGAAAGGTGAATCTGATTGCCCTCGGCATAGGCTTTGGCTTTCAATTGCGAAGGTTTATCGGAATTATAATTGACCTGCACATCGTCTAGCGATACGCCTGATAGCTGCTCCACTCCGGCTTTTAGCTGAAGGGGTAAACCTGTATTGCTATCCACTTTTTCTTGTAAAGCATTCAGTTGCTCTTGGGGCGCACTTTTATCAGCTTTTTTTTGAAAGCTTTCCAAATTTGCATCCATAACACTCTTTCCTTCAACCGTATCGTAGGAGGGTGTTATTTTCTTTTTTTGTTCTTTTCCTAAAAAAGTGGTTCCCATTAATTAATAGTTTTTTCTAAAGTTACAAAAAATCACTTTAGATAAATCCCTTTAATACCCCCTTACAGTGCTGCAATTTTATTTTGAGCTTGACGGAAATTATCAATCGCAACAAAATAATCAGGATCCTCCAAAACATTTACCACACAAATTTTTTCTGCGCGTTGAATCAATTTGATACAATCGGAGGACAGATGTCGCAAGTGAATGTTTTTCCCGTTTTTCAAATAGCGTTCGGTGAGTTTGTTAATGCATTCAATGGCAGACTGATCCACTATTCGAGATTCTTTAAAATCAATGACCACCTCATCTGGATCATTTTGAACATCAAATTTACTATTGAACAATTCGATACAACCAAAAAATAAGGGCCCATATATTTCGTAATGTTTTACACCGTGTTCGTCTATATATTTTCGCGCTCGAATTCGTTTTGCATTTTCCCAAGCAAAAACCAATGAGGAAATAATTACTCCCGCCAGCACGGCAATCGCCAAATCAAAAAAGACGGTGAGAACCGTTACCAAAACAATGACAATGACATCCGCCTTTGGAACTTTATTCCATACTTTGAAGGTGCTCCAAGCAAAAGTGCCCAACACCACCATAAACATAACTCCCACCAAGGCAGCAATGGGAACCTGTTCGATATAGCTAGAACCAAATAAGATGAAAAACAACAATGCAACTGCGGCGGTGATCCCGGAAAGACGCCCTCTTCCCCCCGACTTAATATTGATGATGCTTTGTCCAATCATGGCACATCCACCCATACCGCCAAACAAACCATTTACGAAATTTCCTGCCCCTTGGGCAACACACTCGCGGTTTCCACTCCCATGCGAATCGGTTAATTCATCAATTAAATTTAAAGTCATTAAAGACTCAATCAATCCAATTGCAGCTAAAATTAGGGCATAAGGCGCAATAAAGAGCAAGGTTTCCATATTGAAAGCAATCATTGGAATCTGAAAACTTGGCAGTCCTGCTTTGACCCCCACACCGCCATTGGCAACAATAAAGGATTTTACGGTTTCCGTTTCTAGTTCTCCAAAAATCACCCAAAATGACACCAGTAGTATGGCTGTCAGCGCCGCAGGAATTTTTTTGGTCAGTAAAGGAAGCAGTGCCATGATGGCCATGGTGACCGCTACCAATCCCAGCATGATCCACAACGCTTTGCCTTCCAACCATACTCCCTGACTTTTAAACATGCCCAATTGGGAAATAAAGATGACAATGGCCAAACCATTGACAAACCCCATCATAACAGAGTGGGGAATCATGCGTACAAATTTTCCCAATCGCAAAACTCCGGACGCCATTTGTATTACTCCAGCCAACAATAGCGTGGCAAACAAATATTGTAACCCTGAAGCTTCATTTCCTGCCAATAAATTGCCTTCGCGTACCAAATGTACCATAACTACTGCCATGGCACCCGTAGCTCCGGAAATCATTCCTGGACGACCGCCAAAAATAGCCGTGATAATCCCCATCATAAATGCCCCGTAAAGACCCACAACAGGAGATATTCCAGCTACAAAAGCAAAAGCGACAGCTTCGGGAACTAGGGCTAAGGCTACAGTAAGTCCGGATAAAAGATCGTTTTTGACACTACCTCCGTTGGTCTTGTCTATCAGTTGGAAAGGCTTCAAAATATAGGTTTTTTTAATGAAGGGGCAAAAGTAAACTAATTCTAAGGAACAGCCTTTTTTCCTCTCATGAAATGGGGTTTAATTTCACAAGCGGCAATTGCTTTGCTTTTGAAAATAAAAAAACCGGATTGAAAAACAATCCGGTTAAAAGTAAAAAATCTAATTCTGCTTTTTAAAAATCACGATAGTCGCCGGCCAAATATTGGTTGGCTTTTTCTTCTTTAAATCGGGCTTTTTCGGAATCCCAATGCAAGGTTTCGCCAGGGAATCTTCCTGCTATGGTACCCAACAAGATCGTTTCTGTCAAGCGCGCGGCATAGGCAAAAGGAGCGGAAGTTTCGCCCTTTCCTAGACAAGCATCTACAAATTGGTGATAATGTTTGGGTCCTTCCGTACCGTAGTTTCGAATGGGTTCTCCCAATTGATGGGCTGCAGCAACTTTGGCAATTTCTTTGGTTACATCTACATATTTCCCTTTTGAAATTTTCTTAGGCAATTGCATAAAGTGTGGCAAAAGCAACCGCCCTTTGGAACCTACAAACATGGCGCCTTGCTCTGGTAGGCTTGCTTCATCGGCAATTTTGGCATCCAAGGACATTTTATCTTGTATGCTGTCCGAAGCTTTGGACTTGTTCGCTGTTTGATTTTTAGCCCCGGGCAAGAGCAAATCCTCATGCATGGGTGGAACGCCAGGACCGTCGTACCACACCCATCTTAGGGTTTTTGCGGTGTATGGTGTTTGTGGAAATTCATAGGTGACCAAATTATTTTCTGGATAACCATAATCGTTAGAAGGGCGGCATTGGTTGGTAATGGTGGTGGGTACATCCAAGGCCAATGCATTATAGGGCGTATCAAAAATATGAACCCCCATATCTCCCAAAGTTCCACAACCGTAATCCATCATTTTTCGCCAATTCCCGGGATGGTACATTCCGTCTTTATAAGGTCTTTTTTTGGAGGTTCCCATCCACAAATTCCAATCTAATTGTTCTGGAATAGCGTCTTCTCCTTGGGGTGTTGCGCCATCATAACCCCAGTTTTTGGGGGACCAAGCGTGTACCGTATGGACCTTGCCAATGATTCCGGATTGGATCAAAAGGGTGGCTAATTTATAATCGTAAAAAGAATGCACTTGAATTCCCATTTGAGTAACCAAGCCATTGTCTGCTGCCAATTTGTTCATCGCGCGTGATTCGGACACATAATGGGTAAGTGGTTTTTGACAATAGACTGCTTTGCCTTTTTGCATGGCAAGTAGTGAAGCCGGAGCATGAGTATGATCCGGAGTTGAAACCACCACGGCATCAATTTCATCGGCCAATTCGTCGAGCATTACACGATAATCAAAAAAGATCCGCGCTTTGGGATGCAGCTTGTGCGCTTTGGCCAAATTGACCGCATCCACATCACAAAGGGCAATCACATCAACGGCACTGTGCGAGGAGATGGCTTTGAGGTCCTCTGCGCCCATATTTCCCACGCCTATATGCGCTGTACGCAATCGATCTTTGAGGGTTGCCCCCTTCAAAAAGGCAGGAGTCATCATGATTCCTAAGGCTCCCACACCACTGGTTTTAATAAATTCGCGTTTGTTCATGAGTTATAATTTTTTTATTTTGATATTTCTAAACCAGATTGGACTGGCGTGATCTTGTAAGGCAATATAACCCGTTTTGAAGCTTCCGTAGGCAGGACTATTTTTCCATTTATCGGAATTTTTTTTGGCTTCCCAAGCAGCATCCCAAGGCACAAAGGAAACTATCAATTCACCATTGAGCCAATGTTCTACCCTGCTGGGGGTAAATACGATTTTCGAAGCATTCCACTCCCCCACCGGATGTAAGGTTTTGTTGGGGCTAGGAGGATGCATGGCGTAATCGGCTCCGGTTTGTTGAAGGGGTTTCAATTCCTCAGGTTTTTCGGTATATCCCAAGCTGGTATTGTAAGCCGTCAAATCGTGGATGCTGGCATAATTTTCGTCGTCAATGAGTTGGTATTCGGGGGCCACCACTGGAGGGGCATCATAGCCCTCTTTAACGTGATAAAAAATACCGCTATTCCCCCCTTTCGGAAGTTTCCATTCCAGATAAAGTTCAAAATTTTCAAATTCCTCTAAACCGTATAGAATGTCTTTTCCTCCCTTGTAATTTTGTTCTAAACCCAATTGGGTGTCATAGGTCAAAACACTGTCCTTAATAATCCATCCAGGAGGCAGCGTTTCCATATTATAGCCCCGCCAACCTTCCGTAGAAGTTCCGTCAAAAAGGAATATCCAATCGGATGCTAGTGGCTCAGAATTTTCTGCCGAAGTAATTTCTTTTTGAGCCTTTGACACTTCCTTGCAGCTCCCAAAAAGGAGTAGGGAAAAGACAAAAAAGGTCAGGGTTCTCATAAAAGGGTTAAGGGTAGCTATTTTCATTTTACAATTTCTAGAAATAAATAAAATTTTGAAAAACATTTGAATACGGAAGATACAAACTCTTTTTTAAAACCCCATATATATGTTTGTTTCCTTGTGAAAATCATGTAATCGCCCAAATTTTGGGATTATCGATTGGATGGAATACGGTATTTCCCACGAAATTTTTCTGCCATTGTATTTATTGCATCTTGTGATTTATGAAAATTTAGGAATGGTTTTTTGTTGGTAGTGGGTAGTTATTGACGGCAGAAATCAATTTAAACAGCAGCAGCTTTTAAAATTTGATAAATTCTTTTTGCCACAATGCGTTCTTGCCCGGGGGTCATCATCCAAGTAGTAATTCCCAAATGTTCCTTATCCCCAACGGTTTCTATAGAGGGATGTCCTTCTCGAAGTTGCTTTCTAAGTTCTTCTACAGTAACTTTTACTTTTTTCTGATCCCAACGAACTCTCAAGCTTGGAACATGATTGGCATGAAGGGGGACATGAATTTCTGTTTCAACCCCTGTTACGGCAAGGGCACTATCGCTAATCCATTTAATTTGAGATTCCCACAACTTCCATTCGTGATTATGATCTTTATTTAAATACAACTCAAGTGCCACTAGCATTCCCAAAACCTCTTCTTTATTGACTTTCATTCCTCTTCCAATGGTGGTGCCACGGGGGGGCGTATGAAGTCGCGCTGCTTCAATATATTTTCTTTTACCAAGGAGCAGCCCGGCACTTTGTGGCCCTCTAATTCCCTTTCCTCCAGAAAAAGCCACCAAATCAAATCCCATTTTCGTAAAACGAAATAAATTTTCAACGGGGGGCACATCGGCGGCACAATCAATAAAAGTAGGGATGTTGTACTTCTTTCCAAGAGCCACGAACGCTTCCCATTTCACCTTTCCATTTTCGGTATTGGCATTTAAATACCAAAGCATCGCCGTATTTTTATTGATCGCTTTTTCAATGTCTTCTGCGGTTTTGACAAAGACTAATTTGGCGCCCACATTGGTCAGTGCCTGACTGTAGCCAATGTTATGCCCTTCTTGTAAAATGACTTCATTTTTCATTCCCTGTGTATTGGGCAATTTTGAAACTTTTTCGGTGTCCATTCCACACAGTATTCCAGCCATTCCGATACTCATGGCGCCAAAGGCACCCGAGGTGACCGTTGCATATTCACACTCTAAAAGCTCCGCAATGCGCTCGCCAACTTTGTCCTGTAATTCATCTAAATTGACGTATTCAGAAGTACCGTAACGTATTGCATCAATAACTTGTTCCGGCATTAAGGAGCCTGTCATAGAGGTATACGTACCGGCAGCATTGATGAAAGTCCGAATTCCTAGTTCTTTAAAAAAGTCTCGTTGTACTTGATTAGAAATCAATAAACTGCGATTAGATGCATTGAGTTTCTCAATACCAAACGCACTTCCAATAAAAGGAAGGGCCGTAAGACCTTTTAACAATTTTCTTCGATTTATCATGACTCAAGCATTTGAATTTAGGGCAGCAATACAGTCTATCTCCACCAAGGAGTTTCCAGGGACACCCCCATAGGTAGCAACGGTTGTTCGAACCGGTGGATGCGCTCCAAATCTTCCTCTATAAACTTCATTCATGTCTTTATAATCGGCAAGATCGGCGAGATAAACATTTACTTTGAGGACTTGCTCCATAGACGAACCGTTTTTTATCAATTCCTTTTCAAGTTCTTTTAATACATGATCCGTATGGGCTTTAATATCTCCTTCAAAATGAGCTCCTTTTCCGGCAATATAAAGAGTGTCTCCATGTCGAACAGCACCAGAAAAAAGGGGAACATCTTGGTCGGTACAGATGTCTCCCACTACTTCTTTTTTCTTATTAGATGTGTTGGATGCGCTTAAAGCACCCATGCCTAAAATTGCAGTGAATGCTACTCCCATTTTTTTTAGGAGGTTTCTTCGGTTTTGTTTGTGTTTCATAAGATTTGAGGGTTTTAAGTGAATAATTGAATTACCAAGTTCTGTTTTTAAGTAATTCTTGGATTTGATTTTTGGGGACTGGTAAATCGTCTATATGCGCTCGCAGCCATTCGGAAAAATCTTTCTCTATAGCTTCGGACCATTTATTATCGATTTGACCGGGAGTATAAATTCCTTCTTTCAGCCTTGAAATACCAAATAAATCTCTTAGGCGCACAATTTCTGAAGTAAGGACTACCTTTTCTGCTAACTGTGCCGGAATAAAAATGACACCTTCTTTTTTTGCCAGTACGACATCTCCTGGCAAAACTGTTGCGGCTCCAATACGAATAGGAGTATTGATGCTTAGTAACATCACCTCGGTAAGAAAAGACGGATGCCATCCTTTAACAAAAGCATTGAACCCTTCGATTTTTGAAAGTCCTTCTAAGTCTCTGCTTGAAGCATTAAAAACCACTCCAGTTTTGGTTTTCGCATAGATGGAGTTTCCCAAATTGTCACCAATTAAAGTCCCATCAATGATTTTTCCAAAACCATCGGCAACATAAACATCGTGTTCCACGAGTCGATCAATGGGCCAAGCATTGGTGTTTCCAATCTCGCCTCGTTCATGTCCTTTCTTTTTAATCTGTTCCGCCATGTCGGGACGATTGGGCATGTATTGAACCGTGAGCGCCCTTCCTACGATTGTCACGTCCTCGTGGAGCGGCTGCCAATTTCCTTCAAATTGATTGTGAAAGCCTTCATTTCTGAGGACTCCCCAGGCTTCTTCTATTGAAACATTTTTCATTCGTTTTAGAAGCGCATCAGAAACTTTTGGACGACCATCTTCAAAACGTTCTCCCTTCCATTGATGGGTTAAAAAAATTAATTCTGTTTTACTCAATTCTTGGGCCACAAGAGTACTATACATCATTACAGTAAGTAGGCTAAGGAGGGGGTAGTATTTTAATTTCATGGTTGTGAATTCTAATTTTTAATTTTTTTATTCCGCCACCAAATGGCTAATGATGAACCGGAGATATTCATCCAAGGTCCAAAAACTGCAGGAGCCAAACCAACGGTAGCTACTTTTCCCATTTCTAGGGCAATCCCAGAGGCAAGCCCTCCATTTTGCATCCCCACTTCAAGGGCTATGGTTCGACAATCCTGTTCCTTCATTTTAAATAATCTACAACTCCAGTACCCCAAAAAATAGCCTAGAAGATTGTGAATGATGGCAGCAAGAATCAGAAAAAGTCCTATGGAAAGTAAATTATCTCTTCCGGCAGCCGTGATGATGGTAATAATTAATACAATCGCTGCCATTGAAATTTTGGGTAAAATCAAATCCAACCATTTTACTTTTCCATGGAAAAAATAATTGAACAGTAAACCCAATACGATAGGTACAATTACGATTTTCACTATACTAAACAGCATCGCCCAAAAATCGATTGGGACAAATTCTCCAGCATAAAATTCCATAAGGAGGGGTGTCATCAGCGGAGCCAACAAAGTTGCCACTGCCGTGAGGGTGACCGACAAGGCTACATTGGCATTGGCCAAATAGGCCATTACATTGGACGCCAGCCCACTGGGTGAAGCTCCAATTAAAACTACTCCAGCAGCAATTTCAGGAGGAAAACGAAATAAGGTCGCCAAAGAAAATCCTACCAAAGGCATGATGGAAAATTGACAGACCACACCCACAAAGACCCCTTTTGGCATTTTGATAACCCCATAAAAATCTTTTACACTCATGGAAGTTCCCATTCCAAACATGATGATTTGTAAGAGTGGAACGATCAGTAGTTTCAATTGAAAATTCCCTAAACTGATAAAATAAGAAGGGAAAAAAAGAGAAAGACAGACCGCTGCAAAAATCAAGATTGTAAAAGAAAATCCTTTGAGAATATCTAATTTTCTAATTCCCAAAGCAAGACCTATAAAAAAAGCGGTAGCCAAAAGACCGGCTGCAGTATAGTGTGCCTGATTGAATAAAAGGATGCTTGCTCCTAAACAAAGTAGTGCAAGCAGTAGTATAATGCGATAGGCATTTTTCATATATGATTTATTTTTTCCAAGATTCACTCGCAAGTCCGTTTAAATCGAACACCACTTTACCACTTCTCAGGGTGAGTTCACATTCCAATTTTTGGGTTCCGGACATTTTTAAACCTTTGGTATCCACAAAACCAAAGTTACCATTTCTAAGGTTTAGAATACAAATATCGGCTTCATTGCCCGGGGACAGGCTTCCCAGGTGATATTGCCTGATTGCTTGAGCAGCACTCCAAGTATTTGCCCGAACCACTTCTTCGAGGGAAAGACCAAGATTCAAAAATTTTGACATGACATTTAAAATGTTTTTCATGCCCCCATTCATGCTTCCTGTATGAAGATCCGTACTGATGGTATTGGGTTTTAAGCCTTGTGCTAAAGCAGGAACAGCTTGTTCAAAATTAAAACTACCACCCCCATGACCCACATCCATGATGATTCCTTTTTGCTGTGCTTTCAAAACAAAAGCGCCCAGCTTTCCATTCTTATCAACGATGGAAATTCTCCCGTTAACATGTGCATAGGTGTGCGTAAAAATATCTCCAGGGCGTAATTTTTCAAGAAGTAATTTTTCCAAAGACAATTCCGGTTGACTTCCCCCAAAATCGATCATTACCGGTAGATTGGCAGTGTTTCCAGCCTCAATCACACGGTCGGTTGGGGTCCAATCAAAACCACTGTAATGTGCCAACTTAAATCCAACGATTACGCCCGGATATTGTTTTGCTACTAGTGCCGTCAATTTTGGATTCATGTCGGATAGGTCTTGTTCATAAACCCCTCCACGCATTCCATTGCCCACAATATTTAAAAATGAAAGCACCCGTGTTTTGGAACGATCAATGGTCTGCGTTTTAAAGGTTTTAAAATTTCTCCATCCGGCACCTCCCACATCAACAATGGTGGTGATTCCATTTCTGAACGTGAATCCGTCCGGAGGAAGTGCCGTAAAACTGTTGCTGAGGTATTGATCGGCTTCGGTGCCATGAAAATTATGGGAATGAATATCGATCAATCCCGGACAAACATACATCCCTTTTGCATCAATGATTTTTGGTGCTGCAGTAGCAGAAATATTTTTCTCTACAGCTACAATTTTTTGATCTTTTATAGCCAAATCCAATACTTCGTTGAGCTCATTTTTGGAATCAATAACTGTCCCATTTTTTATTATAAGATCATATTTATATTTGGGTTGACTTTGAACTGAAAGGAAGCAAAATACAAGACTTAAAAAAACTAGGGGATAATCAATGATTTTATTCATGGGAACTCATTTAGTGTTATCAGAATTGTGAATGTTAATCTTCCTTACGCGAGCAATTTCTTCCTCTGTTATTGGTGCGGCTTGATTTCCAAAATGCGATCTGATGTAGGTGAGGATTTCGGCAATACTGCTATCGTCCAAAAAGGCATGTTGGGGCATGATTCCATTGTAGGTCTCATTATTCACTTCAATGGAACCTTCCATGCCTTGGAGGATGATCTTAATTAACCTTTCTTTATCGCCACTCACCCAGTCCGTATTTGCCAGCGGAGGAAAACGCCCAGAGGCACCTTTTCCATTCCCTTGATGGCAGATGGCGCAATACAGCGTGTAAGCCTGTTCTCCAACTTCTTGATTATTTTTGACAAGGATTTTATCTTTTATAATATCCGGATTTTTGATGTGGGGTAAGTTTTTTCTCAATTCCATTGCAGCCCGATGTTTCGCTCCAAACTGATCTCGCTTTCCTCGATATAAAATTCTCCAAATCCTTCCTTTTTCAGTATCCCCAATATACATGCTGCCATCTTTCCCAAAAGCAATTCCCATGGGTCGATAGATGGCGTCATTGACATTTACAATGGTATCTACTTTGGCAAAACCATCGGCAAAGATTTCCCATTCCCCAGTGGGCCAACCGTTCTGAAACGGAACAAAACCAACAAAATATCCAGCCTGTGGATAGGGAGCTCTGTTGGTAGCTCCATGAAATGCGATGAAAGCTCCGTTTTTATAATGCTCCGGAAAGTGTTCTCCATCATAAAACACAAGATCGTTGGGTGCCCAATGTCCGGGAAAACCCATGATAGGATTTTTATAGGTTCCACATGCTCCTATTTTTTCACCATCTCCACCGTATTCGGGTGCCAAAACTTTTTTCTCTTGAATTTGATCATAATAGCAATAGGGCCAGCCAAAATCATCTCCTTTTTCAATTCGAATAAACTCTTCGGAAGGGAGTACAGCACTTTGCCAAGCAGAATAGCGATCGGGCCAAAGACGCAACAAATCATCTCGCCCATGAACCACTGCAAAAAGACAATTCTCTTGCATATTCCAGTCCATCGCTACGAGACTTCGAATCCCTGTGGCATAGCGTTCTCCATCGGCTTGGGTTTGATTTAATTGATGGGCATCAAATTTCCATATTCCAGCATGATCGATAAGCTGAGGGCAAGGATTCAATCCTGCTTGAAAGGGAGTTCTTTTGGGTTCTTGGCAAGCATTAGAAGGCGCTCCAAAAGGGACATATAAATTTCCGTCATTGTCAAATGCAATGGGCTTGGCTATATGTTCATGAGAACCATGGGAGTGATCGTCCAACACCACCGTTTCCAGTGGTCCTGCCGGAATCATTGTGTCTGCATTTAGTTTATAACGATAGACCGCCAGTCTGGAACTAAAATACAAATAGCCTTCATAAATCCGTGCAGCGGTTGAATAGCCTCCTTTTTGAGGCGCGGAATAGTTTCCAAAAGGGATTATAGAGTCCGCCACTCCATCATTGGTTACATCTTTTAATGCGATTAATACCCCCCGATCTGAGGGCTTGTTGAATTTTGCATAAACCTTTCCTGTAGCATCCACCGCAATATGTCGAACCGTTTCAGGAATACTATCAATAAAAACAGTGGATTCAAATCCTTCTGGCAAAAACAGTTCTCCGGAGACCGAAACGGACTCACAATTCCACATAAAAAAACTGCCTGTTAAAAAGAGAAAGATTTGAGGAACTTTCATTAGATATTGAGGTTGATAAGTCTAAAATATTGTTTTTTTTGTTGGTTTAGATCAAAATCATAATTATTATTTAAAAATTAATGTACCAAAATATTCGGGTTGGTGAAAATCAGGCCTTGGCGTAAGCACCTCATTCCAAGACAAATAATTTGGTTTTGAAGTATGATCTCCACATTTATAAAAATTGGCGCGCGCACTTTTATTCGAAAAAGTAAAATTGGGGGTATAAACTAAGATTGTATTGAGAATCGCTACAACCATTTCCCAATGGAAATTTCCTGTTCGCTCCTCAAAAGGGGCTTTGCCCAAGGTAGTCCAGATCTGAATTTGATCTGTAATTTCCTTTTTGGAAACAAAATTCCGCTGCCGTCTGTTCGGCCCATAGGCAAGATGGGTCGTGCCTATACAATTAAACTCAAAATTGTAATAGTTCCCATTGCCCAAGGGATCGAAAAAAAATTCAACACAGCTATCCGTATGCGTGGCCGAGTTGGGTTCTTGTTGTCTGGCTAGAAGATGATTTTCGTCCACATAAAACTTGATAAAAAGTAGAGAATCGCTGTGTGCAAGTCGAAATTGCACTTTTGGTTTATAAGAAAATTCTTTCCAGCCAACGACATCAATTTGCTGCAGCTTGGTATGTTGTTCTAAAACAAAGGAAACCTCACTAAAACTCAATTCCTGATGGATTTGTACTTTTTCAACAAGCAATTCTTTTTCCCCTGAAGTTGAGTTACATTGTATCATGCCAAATAAACATACTATTTTTAGAATCCATTTCACCATTAAAAAATACACTTTTTGAATGAATTGCTATAAAAATCAACCTTGGAGTTTGACTTTCAGACTACTTCTACTCTGTAGTCCTTATTTTTTATTGAACTCGAGCTGTTCCCCAAAAGAGAAGCTTTATGTTGCCCATGATTTTGCTTTTGTAGGGGAATTCACAAAAGGCTTGGAGGGTCCTGCTGTAGATCGAGATGGAAATTTGTTTTTTGTAAATCCCCATCATAACGGTTCTATTGGAAAATTGGATTCCTTGGGGAACTTCAGTATTTTTATAGAAAACCTCCCCGAAGGAAGTACTGCCAATGGCATTCGAATCAATTCCAAAGGGAAACTGTTGCTGGCCGATTATACCGGGCACAAGCTTTTGGAAGTAGATCGGTTGACCAAAGAAATTTTGGTATATGCCCAGGATTCATTATTGAATCAGCCCAATGATATTGCCATTTGCTGTAATGATTTGGTTTTTGCCTCCGATCCCAATTGGAAAGAGGGAACCGGAAATTTGTGGAGCGTTGAAAAGGGAGCATTTATCTTACTGGAAGCCAATATGGGAACTACCAACGGTATAGAAGTAAGTCCCGATGCTAAAAATTTATATGTCAATGAAAGTGCTCAGCGCAACGTTTGGGTTTATGATCTCAGTGAGGAAGGAACACTTTCCAACAAACGCAAATTGATTTCCTTTGATGATTTTGGTTTGGATGGAATGCGCTGCGATGTTCTGGGAAATCTTTATATCACCCGCTATGGAAAAGGAACCGTAGTGAAAGTTTCTCCGCAAGGAAAAATCTTAGAAGAAGTAATTTTAAAAGGCAAAAAACCTTCCAATATTGCATTTGGCGGTACGGACGGTCGAAGCGTTTTTGTTACCTTACAAGACAGAGGATATATTGAAACCTTTAGGGTTTCGCATCCCGGTAGAGCATTTGTAGAACAAAAAAAGCCGAAGTAAAACTTCGACTTTTCAAGTAGTGCGGGTGAAGGGACTCGAACCCCCAAGCCGTGAAGCACTAGATCCTAAGTCTAGCGTGTCTACCAATTTCACCACACCCGCATTTGGGAGGACAAATATAATTAAGTTTTCTCATATAAAATTAGCATTCAAAAAAAATACTATCCTTAATTTAGTCGCTTAAACAGCACCTTATGAAAATGACGTCGGAACAACAGCAATCTATTGAGGAATGGATGGATTTTTTAAAAATTCCTTCCATCAGTGCAGACTCTAATTTTAAAGCGGACGTTCGTCGTGCCGCCCATTGGGTGCAACAAGCCCTTTTAGATTCCGGATGTACCACCGTCGACCTCATCGACACTCCCGGACATCCTATCGTGTATGGGGAATATCTTATTGACCCCAAACTTCCCACGGTCTTGGTTTATGGACATTACGATGTGCAGCCTCCCGATCCTGTTGAATTGTGGAAGAGTCCTCCTTTTGAACCCGTCATTAAATCCACCGAACTCCATCCCGATGGAGCTGTTTTTGCTCGTGGGGCTTGCGACGACAAAGGGCAGGTTTTTATGCATATCAAAGCGCTACAGAAAATGATAGCCGACCAAAGTTTGCACACTAATGTAAAATTTATGGTGGAGGGAGAAGAAGAAGTGGGAAGTGATCATTTGGAAGATTTTGTAAAAAAGAATAAAGAAAAACTTCAATGTGATATCATCCTGATCTCCGACACCGGAATGATCTCCAACGAACAACCTTCCATTACCACCGGTTTGCGGGGATTAAGTTACATGGAAATAACGGTGACGGGACCCAATCGGGATTTACATTCCGGTTTGTATGGAGGAGCCGTGGCCAATCCCATCAATGTGTTGTGTGAAATCATTGCACAGTTGCAGAATGAAAAACACCAAGTGAACATCCCCGGGTTTTATGACAAAGTACAGGAAATCAGCTCCGAAGAAAGAGCTTTGATGGGTCGTATTCCTTTTGATGAATCAGGGTTTAAAAACTCTATTGGAATTAATGACACCCGCGGAGAAGCCGGGTATTCCACCGAAGAACGACGCTCCATCCGTCCAACCTTGGATGTGAATGGAATATGGGGAGGCTATACCGGAGAGGGGGCAAAAACGGTCATCCCCGGTGAAGCCCATGCCAAAATTTCGATGCGTTTGGTTCCTGATCAAGATTGGGAAGAAATCAGCAGGCTGTTTACCCAACAAGTGGAGGCTTTAGCCCCAAAAAGCGTTTCGGTAAAAGTCACCACCCACCACGGAGGCTATCCTTATGTCACCCCCATAGATACATTGGGATATCAGGCAGCTCATGCTGCTTATAGCGATGTCTTTGGCGTGGCACCGGTCCCCCATCGCGGCGGAGGAAGTATCCCTATTGTTCCCATGTTCGAAAAAGAATTGGGCGTAAAATCGATCTTGATGGGTTTTGGTTTAGACACCGATGCCATCCACTCTCCCAATGAGCATTTCGGATTGTTCAATTTCTTTAAAGGCATCGCAACCATCCCAAAATTTTACCACCATTTTGCTCGTTTGATGGGTGCTAAAAATCAATAAGAAAAAAATCGGCTGCCAGACCATCCGTCAAAAAACGAGCGGATTTGGAAATTTTTAACTGATCTCCATCCCAAAAAAGCTGATGATTTGTTAGGTGTTTTTCTGCTTGTTTTTCAAGATAAACCGCATAGCGATCCCCCCAATCTGAACGAATTCGATCGAGTGAAACACCCCATTGCGTTCGAAGTCCGGTCATGATGTATTCGTTAAAGCGATCGTTTTTTTTCAGGCGTTCAGAAGTCATCGGTAAAATTCCTTCTGTCATGGATTTAAGGTACGAAGGATTGTTGGAAACATTCCAACTACGGATTTTGGCACCATCATAACTGTGCGCTGAGGGTCCAATTCCTACGTAAGCTCCTCCTAACCAATAGTTGGTATTATTTTTTGAGTAAAAATTAGGCTTCCCAAAGTTTGAAAATTCATAATTATCAAATCCTTTTTCCTCCAATATCGCTACCAAATAATGATATTGAGCCTCCACCGCACTTTCGTCCAACAATATAACTTTAGCTTTTTCCACCCAATGATGAAGTGTTGTTTTTTCTTCCACGGTCAAGGCATAGGCGGAAATATGCGGCGGATTAAAACTTAAAGCCCTTTGGACATTTGCATGCCACTCCTCAGGGGTACTTTGTGGCATCCCATAGATTAAATCGAGAGAGAAATTCTCAAACTGAGCAGCAATCAATTCCAATGCGTTCAACGCTTGGGTGCTATCATGTGCACGATTCATCAAGATCAAATCTTTTTGATGAAAGGATTGTATGCCCACACTCAATCGATTTACGCCCAAAGATTTGAGTTCCGAAAGATATGCCGCAGTGACATCATCGGGATTCACTTCCACCGTTATTTCAATATCCGCTGCCCATTCAAACCTGCTTAACACTTCCAAAAAAGCAGCTAAAGCAGGAGCTCTCATCAAAGAGGGCGAACCCCCACCAAAATAAATACTCGTAATAGAACTATTTAATTCCGAAGAACGCAGATTGAGTTCTTTGAGCATAGCAGCGATCATTAGATCGGACTTCCGAAGGGAGGTTGAAAAATGAAAATTACAATAATGGCAAGCCTGTTTACAAAAAGGATAGTGAAAATAAACCGCTGCCATACAAGTGGATTAGGAGGTCACCTTATCGGGATTTTGTGAGATAAAAGAACCCCAACCCGAATAGTTTTTCCCCGCTTGAACATTTCCCCGATTGTAATAATGACAAACTGCCGCTGCCAGCCCATCAGTGGCATCCAAATTTTTGGGTAAAACTTTCATTTTAAGTAATTGTTGCAGCATTTTGGCCACTTGTTCTTTACTGGCATTCCCGTTTCCGGTAATGGCCATTTTAATTTTTTTGGGCGAATATTCTGTAATCGGTACTTCTCTGGAAAGCCCGGCGGCCATGGCTACGCCTTGTGCTCTACCCAACTTTAACATGGACTGTACATTTTTTCCAAAAAATGGAGCTTCAATAGCGATTTCATCGGGATGGTATTCATCGATCAACTCCACGGTACGTTGAAAAATATGATGCAATTTAATATAGTGATTGTCGTATTTTTTTAAAATCAATTCGTGAAACTGCAAAAGCTCGAGCGAAGACTTTGTCGTTTTGATCAGCCCGAAACCCATAATAGTTGTCCCTGGATCGATTCCTAAAATAATGGTCTCATTCGGCATTAGTTCTGCGCCTGAGCAATAATGCGAATGGGCAATTCGACTTGGGTGGAAACAAGCTCGCCAACATTGGTCTTTACGGCCGGAATGGCTTGTGGAAGATTGCTAACCGCCTGTTCCATGAGCGATTCCAACGCAGGCATTGCAGCTGCTGTAGAATTGGATAGGACCGTTGAAATCAATGAAAAATTCCCTGCTTTGTCAATTTGAATTAGCAAACGAATTTCATCATCAACCAATGCTTTTGACTCCAAAGGATTGCTATAAATAAAATCTGTAATTGAATTGGAAACGATGCTGTCAAAACAGGCTCGCGCTTCGGCTCCCTCTAAAATTTCGCAGGCTTGAAAGGTGGGAGGCTGATCTTTAGACGACCACTCAGATGCTTTGTTAATTTCGATAGTAGAAACTTTGGTAGATTGAAAAAGATGGCAACTATTTAAGGTCAACATCAGCAATGCAAAAAACAGTAAAGGTGTTTTATGGGAAAAAATCATGATAAAAGTTTAAGCATTATTGTCCCATAAAATTACAATTTTTTATTCATTTGTAATAATAAAGTCAAGCACTTCACAGCAAAAACCTCAAAATTATGGATACTTTTTTAATCATTCTAAGTTTCTTTTTTATTCTGTTGGGAATCGCCGGGAGTTTTTTGCCCGTTATTCCGGGTCCTTTGACCGGATGGATTGGGTTACTTTTACTTTTTTTCACTGAGGCCATCACCGTAGAGATACGATTTTTAGTCATCACGGGGATCCTCGCAATGATCGTGTTTTTGTTAGATTTAATAATTCCGATTCTTGGAGCAAAAAAATTCGGGGGTGGAAAAGGAAGCACCTACGGAAGTGCAATCGGACTTCTGATAGGTATTCTTTTTTTGGGTCCATTTGGAATCATCATTGGTCCCTTCTTGGGAGCGTTTTTGGGAGAATTATATTTTCAAAAAGACAATACCCAAGGAGCCCTTAAAGCCGCCATTGGATCGCTCATTGGTTTTTTGAGTGGAGTATTTATAAAGTTTATAATTGGGCTTGCCTTCCTTTTTTATTATGTCAAATTCATTTGGCAATTTTCTGAACGCATTTTTTAATCTGCACAGAGTTTTTCCCCATGTGTTTTTTAAAAAGTAGCCTTTCCTCAAGAAAAAAAATCAGTCAAACCACAACACTATATTTATTTAATGAATGTCGTTGTACGTATATTTTTTCTCCCAATGTAAAGCTGAGCAATACATGGGTTTTGAGGAAAGGGTGCTACTTCATTTTAATATTTTATTGGGTTCATCGCTGCATTTTTTACCCGAGACATTATCAAATCAACAACAACAGTGAAGACTACCTTTTACCGCTTTCGGTTTGCCAAAGATTTTACGTTTTCTAAAGTGTAATCTTTTTCTCTTAGAATGTTTTTATGATAGGCTATACGAACAGCAGCATAAGGATTTTGAACTTGTAATTTCGAAAATAGATTGGAACAAATACGA
>Ga0255765_1001002_pt1 | contig 36549 bp, 25 predicted proteins | sample 041ome_8_FD_179965 | JGI IMG/M metagenome (GOLD analysis project Ga0255765, IMG submission 179965) | Coastal salt marsh microbial communities from the Groves Creek Marsh, Skidaway Island, Georgia - 041407BS metaG (version 2) | ecosystem: Environmental > Aquatic > Marine > Intertidal zone > Salt...
ATACTATTGAAGAAATCAGACAAAATGCTTTGGCAAACTTCGGTTCTCAAAACAGAGCGGTAACTTCTAAAGATTACCAAGTAAGGGTTTTGGCAATGCCATCAAAGTATGGTTCAATTGCAAAAGCATATGCAACCGCCGATGGAACATTAGATAATAATTCACCATCATCTATTCTTGCTTCACCAAACGCATTAAATGAGTTTACCGATTTGGTACAATCATTTGTGGATAAACCTGAAAGCGAGGAACCAAATAGACAAACCATTCAGGATGAACTTAAAAAATTTCTAATAGGTAAAACATCCAATGAGAATGAAAAAAATAACCCATTTGCAATTAATTTATATCTACTTGGATATGATAGTGATGGTAAGTTGAGTGGATTGAATAGGGCAGTAAAAGAAAATCTTAAAACGTATCTAAATGAATTTAGAATGTTAACCGATGGAATTAATATTTCTGATGGTTTTATTATTAATATTGGATTTGATTTTGAAATTATTGTTCAAAGAGATTATAATAAAAGTGAAGTTCTTGTAAATTGTATTCAGGAGTTAAAGGATTATTTCCAAATTGATAATTGGACATTTAATCAAACAATTAACATAAGTGAATTAGAACTTTTAGTTGCGAATGTTGAAGGTGTGAGTTCAGTACCCGAATTCAGAGTAGTGAATAAATGTGGTGGAAGATATTCAGCTAATTCATATGATATTAATGCAGCAACCAAGGGTAAAATTATTTATCCATCTTTAGACCCATCGGTCTTTGAGGTTAAGTATCCTGATGCTGATATAAGAGGGAGAGCAAAATAATGGCATACTATTTTCTTACAGCATCAAAAGATGCATCGGTTTACCTTCAACAACCCGACCAAAATTGCGGGTTAGATGAAGTATTAGAGGTTAGTAAGGTGTACTATGGTAACATCAAAGATGTATCTCGTGCTCTTCTTAATTTTGAAACAACTAATTTATCATCATCTATCGTATCGGGAGATGTTGAAGTTGAAGAGGCAACTCTTATATTGAGAGAAACTGAATCTGAAGAAATTTCTTTAGATTTTACACTTTATGCATATCCTATTTCTCAATCATGGGAAATGGGCAAAGGTACTCGATTTGATAATATTGAAACCGCAGGTGTAACATGGAATTATCGTGAAGGTGATTCTAATTTAAGATGGGTAAATACAATCGTTGATGGATTGCCTGTATTTGCTGGAACCTCAACTGGTTCATTTGCTGGTAGAGGTGGAGTGTGGTACTCGGATGTATCGGGTTCTCAAAACTTTTCTTATCAATCACGTGATGTAAATATGAACGTGCGTGATGTCATGTTAGATTGGATTAGTGGTTCTAAGGAAAACAATGGATTAATTGTTAAACTTGACAACTCTCTTGAAAATGATACAAATGATTATGGTATTCTTAAATTCTTTAGTAAAGAAACTAATACCATTCATCAACCAAAAATTAGAATTGGTTGGGATGATTCATCATTCTCAACAGGTTCATTAACTGAGCTATCTGCAGATGATATTAAAGTAACATTCGGAAACTTTAAGAAAGAATATAAAGTAAATACAACTCCACGAATCAGAGTTAATGGTAGGGAACTATATCCTGTAAAAACCTTTAGTTCAACATTTAGATATGCAGTTAGTAGTTTCTTACCAACCACTTCCTATTATCAAATTAGAGATTATCATACTGATGATATTATTGTTCCATTTTCTAATTATACCAAAATAAGTTGTGATTCAAACGGTAATTATTTTGATTTAAACTTATCAAATTGGGAAACGAATAGAACATATAAAGTAGAAATAAAAGTTACAAGAAGTGGTATTGATGAATACTTTGATGATGATTATACCTTTAACGTAATATCTTAATGGAAAAGAAAGGTTTACAGAACGAAAAATTTATTCGGGAGATTAAAAAGACCGGGTCTAAAGCATTAAAACCAAAAAATGATGTTGGTGTAAATGTTGTAGAAAAATCCGATGTGTCTGCTGGATTAATATCGGGTAAACTAATTAGACCAAGATATAATGAAGAAGAGTTATTAAAATCAGTTGATACTACAATTGTAGAATTATTACCAAGAGAACGACCATTATTACCAGATACAGTTTTACGTTCTATATATGATGAGGCAATTCAATCAATTAATGATTTAACTCTTCAAGTTGAAAGTTTGGAATCACAAGTAGGTTCATTAACATCAGAAATAGAATCCTTAAATGCAACTAATGAAAGTTTAAGACGAGAATTAGATGGAGTAACCATATCAAAAGTATCTTCGGATGAACAACTTGTAGTTACTCAGGAAAGTTTTTCAACTGCTCAATCAGATTTACAAATTGCAATTCAAAACTCAACTCAAGAAGCAATTCAACGAGTATCATTAACTGCTAGAAATGAATCGTTAGTACAGGAGATAGATTTACTAAGAGAACAATTATTTGGTAGAACTGCACAATTGGCAGCAGGAGCAGATTCTTTAAGTGAAACTGTAACCATCAATAACCTAAATAAAGGAGGTGGTGAATTTGATATTTATGCAGAATCATTAAAAGGTACCGATGGATTCCGAGGTTTTAAATCGGGTGAGAAATTTGAAATTGTAAATAGTGGAGCAGATGCAGTAACTGTTAAGTTTGAAAAAAGTGATGATGGTGATACTGGTTGGTTTAGTATCAGCATACCAGGTAGTACAGCAACATCACGAGGTAGACAAGTATCAGTTCCTGCAGGTGGACAAGTTGTAGTTACTATTAAAGAAAATATGAGTGTTATCAATACTAAAAGACCAACGGGTGCAGGTAGAACGAGAAACTATGATGGTAAGGTAGTGGTAACAACACCATCGGGTGAAGTTCAATACACTACACGATTACGAAAAGCAAGAAAAGCAAGTAAATTATAATGGCAATTAAAACATTCAAGGAAATATTAAATAACAGGGGGTATCGAATCTCTAAAAAGGATAGAGAGATTTTCGAAGAGGGAACTTTGCAATCCTTCTTTGGGTTTTCTGATTCTGATGTTATTGAATTTATTGCATATGATATAAATGATAACCAACTTCCACTTCAATTAAATCCTGCAGGTGATACTGCTTTAGTTAGGTATATTCCACTAACAACGGAAAATATTAAAGATTATTTTTTAATAGCAGAAGGTACTACTTTACAATTGGGAAATTTTCCAAAAGAATATTTTATCGATGTTAGTAAACTTCTAAAAGAATCGGGATATGATGCAGGAATCTTTAAGACACAGGTAACATTATTAAATAGAAGAGTTGGTGATTATCGTCCAAATATAAATGCAAAACTTTGGATAAAAGAAATTTCTCCATCACGTACTGAAATTAAGGTTTTACCTCAACGTAATGATGTTGCAGATTCAACCGATTTAGGAAAACGTTTTGGAATGATGTACAACAACTCACAGTTTAGAGATGATGTATTACCATTCGTATTTCAGTTTGTATATCAAATAACACCAGATACAATTGATACTTTCTTAAAGCAATTTTATACAACTAAGTGGTTTGATAAATTAAAAGATGAATTCAACATAAAAGAGTTTGATAGATTTGCAACTCGAATTCACAAAAAATATTTAGAAGCAGTAACAAACGAATATCAAAATAAAATATCAAATATAAATGATGCTAATTTCGGTAAAAGAAAAGCAGCACAACCTTCTTTAGAATTAACAGTAGAATCGGTTGAACAAACTTGTTTAAAAATATTAGTTGATGTTGTTGATAGGGAATTACCAAAAAGACAACTTCAAAAAACTCAAGTTGATACTGAGTTGGATAGAAGTATAGATAGAACACGGTCAATTATAGAACGAAGAGAATCTGATTTAGTAGTTAATGCAATTGTTCCAAGTATTGAGGTAACGATAGATAAAGATGTTCCAATTAAAGATGTTCAATTGAACACTAAGATTGATGATGAAAAACAATTAACTAATGTATCTGAACCAATTGAATTTGTTGACCCAAATCCAATAAAAACAGTTGAGATAGTACCAAACCCAACCCCATCACGCGGTGGAGGTGGTGGTGGAGGTAGACCAATTTCTGTATTTGATGGACAATATGAAGAAGAAATAAATCCATTCACAAACGCGGGAGATTTTGTTAATAGACCAGTAGATAGATTAAACCAATTATAATGGCTTATATAGAAAGATATTATTTAGAAGACCTAAACCAAAACAATGGTATGGCTGAGTTTGACCAAATCGGACCAGGTGGTACCGGTGGTGGTGGTAATGGTGGTGGTTCTACTGGTGGTGGAGGTGATACTCCAAACAATGATTTAACACCTGATGGAGATAAAGATATATCTACTACATTAGGTGATAATTTAAATCTTGCAGATGAGTATGTGTTTAAAATTACTACCGAATTTTTAGAAGGTGAGTCTAAAGGTGCAACTGTACACGTAAATGGAATGCCACTACCTGGTCAAGCACCTAAAGAATATAAAGTTAAATTATCAACTTTATTTAATAGTGGACCACAAACGATAGAGGTTAAAAAATCAGATTATACTTCTAATCAAAAATATATAATAAGTGTAGTTCCATTTGGTGATTCTACTATTGATGATATTACTTTATTAGAAGACCAGACTTCTAGAGAAATTTTAGGTATTAATAAATTACAATTGAATGTAGCTTATTTTGAAGATAATCAGGAAAAGCCGTTTAATATTGGTAATAACAGTACACTTGTAAGTTTACCATTTATTCTTGCAAAGAAACCTACACCCAAAGAAAGTTCAGAAAAAAATACAGTAATAATAAAGTTAATAGGACCAAATTCATCCGTATCAATTATATCAAATAATGAAGAGGATTTATTAGATTCAGGGTTAGAAACTTTTACCGAAACACGTGGTACTAAGTATTTTATAAAATCACCAGATACTACATTATATAGAATATCAGAAATTATTATAACTGATATGGATGGTAATACTGAAACTTTAACTGCAGGAAGTAGTGAATCCATTTCAATGGAACTTGTAATTAATAAAGATTTGGATGTTGATATTTTATCACATAGAGTAGTTAAGAAAAAAGTATTAAAACCAATTATTAGACTAAAAAGTCCATCAACTAAAAAATATAATATAAATGATAAAACGGATATTCCATTAATTGTTGAAAAAAATGATGATGTGGTAGCAATATCTATGGTCATTGGTAAGGAAATTTTAGAATTTGACAATCTACAAAAAGGACCTTACGCGGGTATTAAGATACCACATAGATTGATTGATAAAATTGGTAAGTATAATATAAAATTATTCCCATATTCTATTTCAGAATTACAACGGGGACAAAAGAATAAAAACATCGGTCGTAGTGGTAGTGGTGTTGGGCGTAGTGGAAGTGGTAGAAATACTTCAATTGGACGTAGTGGAAGTGGTAAAAGGGTTTCTGAGAAAAGTGTGTTAGTCAACACTCAGGTAGAAACCGATACATCTCTACCACCAATACGAAAAGCAAATACTTCAATTGGAAGAAGTGGGTCTGGTAATGTAGGAACTCGAAATACTTCAATTGGAAGAAGTGGGTCGTAATGTGGAAGAATATAAATTTTAAGAAATGCCAAGGATTGATTTAGATAACATATTAAAAAGATTAAACGAAGAGATTTTGGAAAATCCACTATCTCCGATTAATCAACGCCCCAAAATTTCTAAAATTATTAAAAAAGGGAGAAGAAAAGACGAACTTGGACTTCCGAGTATATTAAGACCTATACAAGATTTACCACAAGTATCATTATCAGACAAACCATTACCTTCAGTAAAAGAAGAGTATGTATCTGAAGAGCTAAATACAAAACCTGCAGAACAAGCCCAAGATTCTTTTGATATTCTTGATAGTGCAGTTGATTTTACCCTTGAAGTGGTAGATGAAGTTTCTATCGAAGTACCCGATATTCGAAGTATTCAATATCCTAAAGAAATTAGGGGTGGTGATTTCATTGGATATGATGTAGATTTTCAAATTTCATTTTTGGCAACACCAACAACATCTTATGTAGATATTGGAATTGGTAGAGTTAAAAACGCATTAAGAAGAACTGCAAATGAACGAAACCCGTTTGCAAAACAGCAAGGTAGGGATGTATATGAAGAACCCACACCAAATGATAGCTATGTTTTAAAATTTAATGTAAAGGAACTATTAATCAACTATCTCGATTTAGAAGGTACTGAAGGTATTGATATTATTAAAATTCCATTTACATTAACTCCGGTAAACGCAAATGGTAAAAAACCTGTTAATGGAAAGACGGAAACATTTACAGTAGTATTTGATAAAGGTGATTTAGAGATACCAAGGTCAGTTGCTGTTAATAGAATTGTTGAGGCATTTAAATCACAATTAAACAACAACATATTCTCAGATTCTAAGTACTTAACTCACTTAGCACATTTAGGTGATGGTGACAATAAATTAATTGCTAATTGGGCACCAAACACGCAGGATAATTCGTTAATTCTTAAATTATATGAACCACTTCCTGCAAGTGTTCAACCAAACCAAAAGGTATGGATATCTAAACTTCAATCAGAACCATTTATTGAAACAATAACATTAAATGGTGAAGATGTGGATTACTGTCCACCACTACAAGGACCTAATTTTTCTTTAGAAGTAGATAGTGGAATTGGATATCAGATTTATGACGATTTATTAGCGAGTGGTTCTCAATCATCTACTAACTTAGTAAATGAGTACACATCAACCCTTGGTATTGATACTGAAAAATTGACTATTCAATACGTAAGTGGTTCCGATTATACTTTTGAAAATTATGTAAGATTTGGTTCTGCAGAAGAAAGGATTAAAAACTTTTGGTACAAGGTAGAATTACTTGAGGGTTATGAAGAATCTCTATCGGGATTGACTGGAGTCGAAGTAGAGGTTGGTACAATAGAAACTGAAGATGGATTTGTTCTTCTTACGGAAGATGGTAAAACATTAAGTATTGATTCACTTTCAATTACACAACAAACACAGGTTGAAGCAACTAAAGTAACCAATAATATTAATTCATTAATTCGTACTTTCGATGGATTTGAAAAATTCTTATACTCTTCATCTGATGATTTAGCATATCCAAAAAGTGGAAACACTCTTGTAGCATCTACATCAAATGATGCTCAAACTTGGTATAATTCAGCAATAAATTATGCTGCTAATTATGATAAGAATAATGTAAACTATTTAATTAATAACTTACCCGAATATCTAAGAGAAGATTACGATAACGAAGAATATATGTTGTTCTTAGATATGATAGGACAGCACTTTGATGTTATTTGGGCATATATCAACGGTATTTCAAATTCTAAAAAACTAGAACACAAAGTTACCACAGGTATTCCCGATACATTGGTCTCACATATGTTAGAATCGTTTGGTTGGGATGATAGAAGAGCATATGATTCACAATTCCTATGGGAATATGCGTTAGGATTAAACAAAGATGGTACTCAAAAGTATGATAGAAGTTTAAAAGATGCTAACGAAGAAATTTGGAGAAGAATCTTAAACAACTTACCATATTTACTAAAACACAAAGGTACTGCACGTTCTTTAAAAGCAATTCTTGCAACGTATGGTATTCCACAATCACTTCTTACGATTATGGAATTCGGTGGACCTCAAGACCCAACACGAGGTGGTAGTACATCATTTACATTTGAAGATAGAACTGCTGCAATTAAATTAAGTGGTTCACAATATATTAAAACCTATTGGAATCAAAGTGAAACGATACCGGGTAGTGTAGAATTAAATGTTAAATTCGATGAAGCTGGAAATCATGGATTACTATATAACACGACTACTAATGGTGAAGATGTTGCATGGAAACTTGAGGCAATTCAAACTACTGGTTCCTTCGGTAAAATTAAATTAAGCATATCAGGTAGTTCAGAATTAAAAGAACTCGAATCATCTGAAATTAGATTGTTTAATGATGTGTATAAACACATTACATTAACTCGTGAAGAATCATCTCCATCACATTCAATAAACCTTTACGTAAAAGAAGCAAAAGGAGATAGATTACGAATTGATGATTTACAAACTTTAGAAATTGAAACAACTAATGGTTGGGATACTCATGATTTACTTAAGATAGGTGGTAACGAAATTAATGGAAGTAGTGATATCGCAGGAGGATTGACAGGTTCAATTGATGAATTTAGAATTTGGAAAACTCCTCTTGAAAACACCGTAATTACAAATCATGCTAAAATACCTGATGCTATTAATGGTAACAACTATACCGCATCATCTGAAGATTTATTATTAAGACATGATTTCGAATATCCAAAAAATAGACACTCGAGTGGAGATGTTGAAATAATCAACGTATCTATAAGTAACGAGTATGTAGATGGAGCAACAGAGCCTGTAACAAGTTCTATTGCAGTTGGGTTTGCTAATTTATCATCGTATCCATATAATTATGAATCTTATGAAAGAAGTGTAACTGCACAAGTTCCTTCAATGGGATTCAATTTTGCTAACAAGATTAGATTTGAAAATCAAACTTTAGTTGGTGATTTATCTCATAAAGCACGTGCAACTAAAAAATCATTTGACCAATCTCCTGTGGATTCCCCTAAATTAGGATTATTCTTCTCGCCAACAAAGGAGTTGAATATGGATATTCTAAAATCAATGGGTAATTTTAATATTGATAATTATATCGGTGACCCACGTGATGAGTACAATGATGAATATTCAGAACTCAATACTCTTAGAGAATACTACTTTGAAAGAATTAATTTAAATGTTCAAGAATATATTCAACTTGTTAGAAACATTGATAAATCATTATTCGATGTACTTACCGATTTAGTCCCTGCAAGAGCAAAAGTTGCTAAGGGTTTATTGATTGAACCTCACATTCTTGAAAGAAGTAAACAAAAATGGGAAAAACCAACTTCTGAAAAAAGAGATTATGAAACTGAAATAAACATCGATGATAATAATCAAATTGAATTAACTTATGATGTTCAATTAGCAGAAATAAATGTTGATGATGGTGTAACTTTTGAACCTTCATACGATACATATGATGGAACTTTAGAAGCAAACGATGAAATTAACTTAGTATCTAATTACGATACATATCAGGGACTTATTTCAGGTTCAGATGCTATTACCTTAACAGGTGATTATCCTACTTACGTAGGTGTAGCACAAACTACACTTGGAGAAGAATTGACAGCTGTAGTTAACTTATCAGATTTTACATTTGTAGGTCAGGAAGATGGTGGATTTGGATTGTATGCTTCTGCATCACATGGTAAAGTAACTACATTAGATGCGTTGGGTAATATAACTTCAAGTAGACAACAAATTTTTGGTATAGACGAAACTTTTGAGGTTGCAATAACTGTTTGGGGAGACCCACTTAACACGGGTGCATATGCACCATATACTGATTATATTACAAAACCAAAATTTGTGATAGCTAAACAACCATTTGGAAGTACTCCACCATCTGCACCAAAGAGTTTACCCGCGGGTAAGGAAATAGTTGAAGTAACTCCATTAAATGGTTATTTCCCATCACACTATAAGTTTGTGAAAAACCATTCTTTAGGATTTGAAAGAAGTTTCTTCAGAGGTTCACAACAAACAACAGCAACTACTCCTGATGGATTATCACCAGTAGAAACTATTACTACTAATCCAAATATCTTGAAAGTTGCTGATACGGGAAGAGGTTCGGGTGAACCAATCCTTGAGGTTGATTGATGAAATTAAAAAAATTAGATATTTATATTTATTAAAAAGAAAAGGAAAAGACCATGGCATATTTAGATAATACATCCATTACGGTTGATGCGATACTAACTAAAAAGGGTAGACAAAAGTTAGCATCGGGTCAATCTCTCAATATCACCAAGTTTGCATTAGGTGATGATGAGGTAGATTATTCGTTATACGAACCAGCACATCCGCTAGGTTCTGCTTATTATGATTCAGCAATTACTGCAATCCCTATTTTGGAGGCAACACCAGATGAAACTCAAGCATTGAGATACAAATTGGTAACTCTAAATAAAGGAACAGTCCAAATTCCAATTGTTTCACTTGGAGTTAGTTCAATAGGTGTGTATCAGGACGAAGGAGAAGTTGCTCTTTCACCAACTACATCACCTGCAGGAAATACAAATGCTGGATATACCGTAGTGTTGGCAGACCAACGAGCAGGAACATTAACAGTTACACAAGGAGCAACGGCAGCAGCAACAATACCTGTTGGATTAGGAACTGAAGTGACAACTACTGCACAAGTAGTATCGGGATTAACATTCAACTTCATTCCAAATTCAAGTTTGACATCGAACGTTTCAACAACCATCACTGTATTCGGAAATGAAACAGGTGGTTCAATTTCGATTCCTGTAACCGTAACATATAGAACAACAGTTTAAATAGGATAGAAGATGGCAATAATTAATGACTCAGCGATATCGAATCAGATAGCAAATTTAGTAAACGGAGGTGCGTTTGATGTATCAGAATTAACATCAATCATTAACTCAGGTTTACCAACAGGGCAACAACTTCAAGTAAGTGCCGGATTATTGAGTGGTCCATTTAAAAGATTTGGTTCTTTTGATAAAGTTGATGCTAAAACCGAAGTAGTAACTACTGGTTTATGGACAGGTGATGTAGGTTCTTTAACTTCCTTTTTTACCTCATCTACCCAAACAGCAGCAACATCAGGAGATTACTACTATAATGTTTATCAGGCAGACCCAAGTGGTGCTGATGCAGAAGTACAATTTGCAGTAGCATATGGACACGTTGATGGAAGTGGTTCAGTATCATTAGCAAACGATGATACATCTACATTACCAACTAAGGCAACTTATAAGCAATATGGTTCTACCCTATTAAACGATGCAGATAATAAATTCGCATTTGAAAATGGAAGTGGTGTAGCAACTGATTCTAATTCAATTTACGCAATTAACTTATCAAGAAATAGATTTAGAGAAAAGATGGACCCAGGCAACTGGTCATTACAACTATCAGGTTCTAATGGTTTGTTTACATTTATTGATAATAGTGGTAAGAAATTTGGAGATACGTTAGGAAATGCAGGTAGAGTATTTAAAGTAGTATCGGGTTCTCTTAACTTAGGAACTGAAAATGATGCAACCATTAATACAACTACATCATCGGGTGATGAAGGATTTGGTTTATTCTATCCTGATAGAGGTGTTTTAATTCTTAACCCATCTGCAATTCAAGCAACAGTAGGTTCGGTACCTTACGGAAGTTTAGCAGGTGATGAAGGTGTTACTGCAGATAAACAAAATCATAAGAGAATATTCCAAGCAATTGAACTTGGTGGTGATTTTGAAGCAAGAAGAACTGAAAATGTATCTACACAACACTTCTTTGTAAGAGCAACCAATAGAGAGTTCAACTATTCAAATAACCCAACATATACAAATACTGATGGTACATTTGTTGAAACTTCATTTGAAACAGACCCAAAAACTTACATTACAACCGTAGGTTTATATAATGATTCAAATGAGATGATTGCAGTAGCAAAAACTTCTCAACCCGTACCAAAATCATTTGATAAAGAAGTATTAATCAAAGTTAAACTTTCATTCTAATTAAATTTATTAAAATATAAATCATAGAAGAACCCCACCAAAAGTGGGGTTTTTCGTTTCATGATATTTATACAAAAGAATTATTTAAATGTTTAAGAACATACCAAAATCAGATATTAATGTTAATCCGTTTAAGGTTTATAAGGAATGGTCATTAGATGAAAATGATTTAACTCCTTATTTTGGTCAAGAAATAACAGGCTCCTTATTTGATGCTAATACTGATATAAAATCTAATGGTATCTATAAAAGATTACTTTATGACTCAATTAAAACTCAATTTTATTTAAACCCAGCAACAGGTTCAATTCTTACCGAGGTTGGATTGAGAGAATCATATGTATCTACTGATGAAAGAGAGATAGAAACTGAAATAGCAGTACTTGCAATTCCTCAAGAATATTATGGTGAAGGGTTAAAAGTAGGTTCGGTATCTCTCAATGATGGTGGTGTAATTCTAACCGATGATGGTTATTCTAATTTAAAAAATACATCAAACGAAATTAAGGGAAATATTTTTTATGATAGAGGATTGATAGTATTGACAAAAGATGTAAATCCCGCTTCAACGTTATCTAATTTTCAAATAGATTTCCGTTCAACAATAACAATCTATGAGAATGAAATTTTTCTTCAAGTTGGAGAAAATGAGTTTAATGTATCACAAAATCCAAGTGCAACCAACAATGGGTTTATTAAGGATATTCAATCATCTATTGATTCAAATGTTATTGCTAAGTTTTCGGATTTTGAATATTCATCTTCAATAGACCCAACGGGTTCTTATTTAGCACCTTTTATTACAACTATTGGATTATATGATGATACAAATAATATGGTTGCAGTAGCAAAGTTACCAAGACCAATCAAATCATTACCTGATTATCCTGTTAACTTTATAGTACGTTTTGATACTTAATTAATATTTATTAAAAAGAATAATTATGACTTTAGAAGAAAGATTAGAAAAAAACCCACCGGCTAATTCAAAAGCAAACACCAAAGGTGGAGACCCTGAAATTATTGGATATGAAAATGGATTCGGTCCATCAAAAGATTTATCGAAAGATGAAGCATCACTAAAGAAAGCAAGAGGTGGTAAATTGAATACCAAGCCTTATTCTGATACTTTCAAATAAATTTAATGCAAAATTGGTTACACGAAAATACAGAGGTTACTGATGAAAGTATCCCTGAGGGAAGTGAAGGATTCGTATATAAGATTACTCACATCCCAACAGGAAAATACTATATTGGTAAAAAATCCCTTTGGGCACATAGAACCTTACCACCTTTAAAAGGTAAGAAGAGAAAGCGTAAGGTTATTAAAGAATCGGATTGGAAGAAATATCACTCATCTAACGATTGGATTAAGGAACAAGTAAAGGAAGGAAACGAGGATGATTTCAAGCGAGAAATCATTCAATTCTGTCCTTCTAAAAAATCACTAACTTATTACGAACTACGTTGGCAGATGTACTACGATGTACTTGCCGATGATAACTGTCTGAATGAAAACCTTTTAGGTAAATTCTATCGAAAAGATTTGTTATTATAAAATATTTTTCGTAACTTAGTACCTAACTATAAAAACAACAATATGAGATTACAAGATGTATGCGTTAAGTATAGAATTTCTGATTCTTTTCTTAATTCTAAAGAAGATGGATTAAAAGTAGCAGCAAAATCAATTGATGATATTATTGCTGAACTTAGAAGAAAAAATGAAAGCCCTGATACTGTCATTAAACTTAATAGATTAAAAGATTTTCTACTTGATGTGAAAAATTCTTCATTTTAAATTTGGTTTATTGAAAAAATATTCGTATATTTACAATATTTTAATAACCAAAAAAAGATAAATGATTAGAACCGCAGAATGTGTATCCCCCATGCATCCCGATAAGATGTGTGATAGAATCTCGGATACGTTATTAGATTTACATTTAAAACAAGACCCAAACTCACGATGTGCAATTGAAACGTGTGGAGGTTTGGGTGAGGTGTATATTACAGGAGAAATTACTTCAGAAGCAATAGTTCTTGCACCTCAAATAGAAGAGGTAGTTAAGGATATTACTAAAGATGAGAATATCAAAGTAATCATCAACCTTAATCAACAATCTCCTGAAATTGCTAATGGAGTTGATACGGGTGGTGCAGGTGACCAAGGAATTATGACTGGTTATGCTTGTAGAGAAAATGACCAATATCTTCCACAAGAATACTTCCTAGCACGAGAGCTTAATAAGTTCATCTTTGAGGTGTTCCCGTTTGATGGTAAAACTCAAATTACTTTAGATAGAAATCGTGTAAGAGTGGTTGCATCTTTCCAAAATGCACCAACAACTGAATTGTATCAATTAGTAAATGATTTCTTTAAATCATATCCACAATACACTTTAGAACAAATTCATTGTAATCCCGCAGGTGATTGGAACATTGGTGGGTTTACTGCGGATGCAGGTTTGACAGGTAGAAAACTTGCAGTAGATAACTATGGTCCTCGTATTCCAATCGGCGGAGGTGCGTTTAGTGGTAAGGATTCAACAAAGGTTGATAGAAGTGGTGCATACATGGCTCGTAGAGTTGCGGTAGATATATTAGAACAAAATCCTGAAGCACAAGAAGTATTTGTTCAACTTGCTTACGCAATCGGATATGACCAACCATTACAAGCAACTGCAGTAATTGATGGAGTGGAAACTAAGATTCAGGGTTATGATTTATCACCTCAGGGTATTATCAATTTCTTAAAATTAAGAGAACCAATTTTTGGAGATAGTGCATCATTCGGACATATGGGTGCTGGATTTTCTTGGAAATAATTTGGAATTAAATAAATAAATTCGTATATTTGGTCCAAATGATTTCTACAAGGGACAAATTAAAAGTAATTAATGTACTTGATAGTACACTCGGTGTGGGTACCTCACTAAAGGGAAACGAACAGGCTCACCATTGTCCTTTTTGTCATCATCACAAGAAAAAACTCCAAGTAAATTTAGAAACACAATACTGGCATTGTTGGGTGTGTAACTCTAAAGGTAGAAGTATTCAATCACTTCTTAAACGTTTACACGTTGATTACTCTCAGATAAATGTAATCATTGGTATCTATGGTGACCATCCAACATCTACATCAAAAGATGTAGAAGAAAAGATACAACTTAGGTTACCGTCGGAGTTCAAATCGTTATTACAAAAACCAAAATCAATCAATCCAATATACAACCAAGCACTTGCATACCTTAAACGAAGGGGTATCTCAATGGATGAAGTAAGTAAGTACAACATTGGATATTGTGAAGATGGTTTATATGGTGGTAGAATTATTATCCCATCATACGATGAAGATAACGAACTAAATTACTTTATTGCAAGAACATTCTATGAGGATGTGGGAATGAAATATAAAAACCCACCTGTTAGTAGAGATGTTATTATATTTGATAATCAAATCAATTGGAATGAGCCAATTACTTTAGTAGAGGGTGTGTTTGATTCATTCTCAGTAAAAAGAAACGCAATCCCAATGTTGAGTAAGTTTTTGCTATCAAAGTTAAAAACAAAGATACTTGAAAGGGGTGTAACGGAAATCAACTTACTAATGGATTCAGATGCAGTAGAAGATTCTACCAAACATACTGAGTACTTTATTAAAAACGGAATCAAAGTAAGAAATATTATACCTCAAGGTGAATCCGATGCAGCAGATATGGGATTTGATAAGGTAAATGAATTATTAAAAGAAACCGAAGAAACGGGATGGGATAATCTTATCCTTTCCAAATTAAATAATTTATGATAGTAGAAAAAATCTACCATTTAGCGGATTTACACATTCGTAACTTAAAAAGACACAAAGAATATCGTTCGGTATTTGAAAAGTTCTTAGAGAACGTAAAAAAAGATGATATTGAAAAATCAGTTATTTATCTTGCAGGTGATATTGCTCATGCTAAAACTGAGATGTCTCCTGAACTTGTTAGAGAAATCAGTTGGTTTTTAACTGAATGTGCAAAACTAAAACACACATTTTTAATCACGGGTAATCACGATTGTAATCTCAATAACGATTATCGATTAGATGTATTAACACCAATCGTAGAAAATTTAAACAATGACAGAATACACTATTTACGAGATACTGGCACTTACAACTTTGGTAATCTCACTTTTGTGGTTTATTCGATACTCGATAAAAAGGAGAATTGGCCAAAGGCAGAATTGGTAGAAGGTGAGAATAAAATTTGTTTATTCCACGGACCAGTAAATAAAGCACAAACTGATGTAGGATACACCGTATCATCAAATTCATTTACAGTCGATATGTTCGATGGATTTGATATGGTGATGTTGGGTGATATCCACAAACGTCAAACATTCGGTGAAGGTTATGAACACATTGCGTATGCAGGTTCAATGATTCAACAAAATCATGGAGAACTCCTCGAGAACCATGGTTACTTATTATGGGATGTAGAATCTCGTACCTTTGAAGAGTTCCATATTCATAACGATTATGGTTATTTAACCGTTGATGTAGTGGATGGGGAGATTCCTCAATGGGTTTATGATGAAGTTGATACCAAACTACCAAAGTACCCACGTTTACGTCTTAGATTCACTCGTACTGAACCGAGTGATACAAAACGTTGTGTGACAAAACTTAAGAAACTCTTTAAGGTATCTGAAGTAACGGTAACTCGTACTGATACTATTGGACAACTTAAAACCAATCAAAATGTCAACAAGAATATTGTTGGTAACGTCAAAGATGAAACTTTCCAAAATCAACTGATTCGTGATTACTTGGAAAGACAGTTTTTGTTAGATGGTGATGAATTAGATAAGATTGCTGAAATTAATAAAGAGATAAACTCTCAGGTTGATGATACTAAAGTTGCAGAGAATGTACTATGGGTACCAAAGACATTTGAGTTCTCTAATATGTTTTCCTATGGTGAAGGTAATAAAGTAAGATTCGATAATGCAAAAGGAATTATGGGAATCTTTGCTCCTAATGCTTCAGGTAAATCTTCACTTTTTGATGCACTCTCCTTTTGTATCTTTGATAAATCATCACGTACCTTCCTTGCTAAGAATATTATGAACAATCGTAAGGATTGGTTCAAATGTAAGTTCCACTTCCAAATCAATGATATAGATTACTACATCGAACGAAGAGCAAAAACAGTCAGTAAAGGAAAGAGTGTTAAGGTTGATGTGGATTTCTGGTCTGAACAAGGTGGAGTGGTAACATCTCTTAACGGAGAACAACGTAGAGATACCAACCAGATGATTCAACAATACTTAGGTAGTTATGATGATTTCGTATTAACTGCACTATCTCTACAAGGAAACAATGCGTTGTTCATTGATAAATCCCAAACGGAAAGAAAAGAAATTCTTTCCCAATTTATTGGGGTGGATATCTTTGATAAATTGTATCAACGTGCGAATGAAGAGTTTAAAGATACTACTACACTCATCAAAAAATTCAAGAGGGATGATTTTACGACTAAACTTGCCGACATCGACACCCAATTAGTTGAGAAGAAAAACGAATATAAGTTACTGACAACTCAACACGAAGTACTCAAAGAAGAAGAGGAAACTTTAAATAAACAAATCATCTCATTGAACGAGAAGATTATTAAATTGAGTGCAGATAGTGGTAAATCAATTGATGAACTCGAAACTACTCACCAATCACTTATTGATAGAAAGAGTAAAATAATTGAACTTAGAGAATCTATTCAACAACGTATAAATGAAAAGGAGGAGATTCAGATTAAGTTAGAGGAAAAAATTGATGGGTATGATGAAGATGATATCACAAAACGATATAAGGAATACACCGACCATGTTGAGGATTTGAAACAACTTAATATTGAGTTGGATAAGATGAAGATTCGTGAGGATTCCTTAAAAGAAAGAATCGAACACGTTAAATCACATGAGTATAATCCTGAATGTGAAATATGTTTAAAAAACTCTGAAGAGTATATCGATGCAAAAATGAGCTTACAATCTGAACTATCTATTCTTGTTGAGCAAATGGTTGAGATAAACACGAGTAAAGAATCGATAGAATCATCATTAGAAATTAATTCAGAAGTAAACCAACAATTTACTAATTTAAATAAACTCAAGGTAGAAGAAGATAAGATTGATAGAGAAATATCAGGACTTATTAACAAGTTATCAACAACCGAAACTGAAGAATTACGTTTAGATGCACAAGTTACGGAGTATCAGAACTTAATCGATGAATATTACAAGAACGAAAAAACTATTGAAAAGAATCGTGAGATTCGTGCTGAGATTAGTGAAGTTCGTAAAAAGTTAGATGGTATAAAGAAAGAAATTAAAACTACTAACACCAATGTCCTTTCACTTAATGGTAAGGTATCATCACTTCAGAATCAGAAAGAAACTATCGAGGAAAGAATCAACGAGGTTAAAGATTTAGAAGAACAACATCGATTGTTTGAGTATTACCTGAACTCATTAGGTAAGGATGGTGTATCGTATGAATTGATTTCTAAGGCACTTCCAATGATTGAGGGAGAGGTAAACAACATCTTAACTCAAATCGTAGAGTTTGGAATGCAGTTGGAAATGGATGGAAAGAATATCAATGCATATATCGTATATGATGACCAAAAATGGTCTTTGGAGATGTGTAGTGGTATGGAAAGATTCATTAGTGGTCTTGCAATCAGAATTGCACTCATTAATGTATGTAACTTACCAAGACCAAACTTCTTGGTGGTAGATGAAGGATTTGGAACTTTGGATAATGAAAATTTGACATCATTATATATGTTGTTTTCATATCTAAAAACCCAATTCGATTTTGTAATGATTATCTCACACATCGATTCTATGCGAGATGTGGTTGATTCATTACTCGAAGTTAAAAAAGTAAATGGATTCTCAAGTATTAAATTATGAAAATAGGAATAGTAGGACAGGGTTTTGTGGGTAACGCAGTATATCATAAATTTAAAGAATACTACGAAGTACTTACTTATGATGTTAATGAGGTAAAATGTAATTCTACGTTTAACGAAGTTGCAGAATGTGATTATGTATTTACTTGTTTACCAACACCAATGAATTCAGATGGTAGTTGTAATACTGATATAGTAGAAAATGTAATTAGTCAAATTGCTAGAATTGGAAAAACTAAAGGTATTGTAGTTAAATCAACTATTGTACCAGGAACCACTCAAAGGTGGAATGATAAATATAAAACAAACATTGTATTTAATCCCGAATTCCTTACTGAAAGAAATGCGGTTAAAGATTACGAAAATCAAAACCGAATTATTTTGGGAGGCCCGAGACCAACTACAACTCAACTGAAAGGTGTGTTCTCAAAGGTGTTTCCAAAAGCACATATCATTAAAACTGATTCAACTCATGCTGAAATGGTGAAGTATCTAACCAATGCATTCCTTTCGGTTAAGGTATCATTTGCAAATGAGATTTATCAGTTATGCGATTCCTTAAATATTGATTACGATAAGGTGGTTGAATATGCAACTTACGATGAGCGATTGGGTAAATCACATTGGGGTGTACCTGGTCATGATGGGGATTTTGGATTTGGTGGACATTGTTTTCCCAAAGATTTATCTGCTCTTATTAAATTAAGTTTTGAGTTGGGTACTACAAATAATGTATTGTGTTCTACTCAAACTACAAACGATGAGGTTCGACAAAATAGAGATTGGGAAACTATGAAAGGTAGGGCAGTTATTTAGTTTTAAGAACATTAGTAGGGAGGGGTTTTACATTTGGTGAAACCTTTTCTTTTATAAGGGATTCCACTAACCCATTCATTTTGTATCCTCTATCCTTACAAAATTCCTTTAACATTTGATGAACCTCAGCATCAATTTGTAACATTGCATATTTTTTACTCATATCTTTATCCATTTTCTTTCGCTGTTAAGTGTGAATGAACCTATGTGTTCTCTATTCCACATAGTGGGTTCGATTAATGAAAGGAACATTCCACCATCATCACCTACATATAGATGATAGTTTTCACCAATAACAGGTTCAAAGTTAAATTTAGATTTGTAAACTAAATCGTTCCATTGGTATTCTTCAACTAACTTTTTATACTCTTCTTTTAGTTCATTAAACTTAGCTGAGAATTGTTTGTTAACCTTATTAACACTTATACCTTTCCAAACGGCAATATCTTCTATCTTAATTGCTGGTGCTCCAACACTGGTTCCATATGGTAAAATGTTAGCATTAAATCCCGTTTCTTCATCGTAAACGATATTATCTGGGTATTTTTTCTTCATTCTTTAGAACTCTTTAGTTTTCTTTAGAATAAGTATAACAAATTTAAAATCTAATATATTTATGAAGGAACAAAGGATTACTACATGGCAAGAATCAAGAAATATTCACCAAAGGAAAATTTAACTTCCTTTAATACTTTCGTCGTAGATACAGGAGATAATTCCGATTATTTCAGAATTACTGAATTTAAAAACACCTTTACTGGTGGTAAGAATGGATTCCTAATTGAAGGTTCTCCATATCTAAAAGAATCTACTGAGATTAAGATGGAAATTCTTGATGTCAATGGTGAACCTATTTATTACGAACCTGGTAATGGTATCCCTGAATACTACGAGGGAATATCGAAATTGATTGCAGTTTATGTTTACAATGATACTCCAATTGGTACTGCAAAGATTACAATTCTTGGTGAGTTAAAAGAATATGTAGATGAAACGGGAATTGTTAGACAAATTCCTGAAGAGTGGAGGGGTGTTTATAATGTTAAATGGGAGAAAGAATTTAAAGTAAATAAACTTCTTTCAAACGAAGATAGAGTAAGATTCTATCGTAGACCACAGGTTAGTATCGATGAAATAGTTAAACCTATATTTAGTGGTAATCCACCAACAACCACTCAAACGGGGTCGGTTAATGGTCTTCCGTTAGTTCCAAACGAGAACGTAAATTTATCAAGTTTCACTTTACCTACATCGTATAGATTAAAAGTTGCAAGTGGTAGTGGTTGGACGGGTTCTATGGAGAATCAAGTTGTAACCTTTGACAACTTAAACTATTCTCCAAGAATTAATGAGGTAGTTAATGAAACTGAAATTATTGTATCACCTCCATATAGTGAAGGTAATCTTGTTAAATCATTTACGGATGAGGATTATTCTATTACATTCACTCATCTTGAAGGATTTAATGATTTAGCAACTGCTTTAACGGGTTCGTTTGCAAAGATTAAGATTACTGATATGAAAACCTTTGTGGGTGATGCTGCAAGGGTTAAAGTATTTAGACGTTCTCAATCAAACTTAACTGATTATGAGTTTGTACAAGAAATACAATTGGAATCAAATGAGTTATTGAGAGATATTGAAACAGTTGCTAAGAGTGAGGAAACATATGGATTTTTCACCCAACCTGTATTGGATACATATTGGAATAAATCAGAACCTTTATTAACTGCATCGTTTAATCAAGATTTTTTATATAACTCCGTTAAGTTAGATGGTTCAACCGGTCAATACTTTTATACTACTCGAAGCTTCGATATTCAAGAAGGAGTAGAATATACTTTAGATTTAAATGTAAGAAAAGAAACTACAAACCCAAATCATTCCCTTAGAGTATTTTTAAGTGGGTCATATAATGGTAGTAGTAAAACTCAAGATATTACCACGATTAACTCATCAACTTTTATCTTACAAAAAACTAATTTTAATGAAAATATAGTTGCAGAGAATTTTGATTCCGCATCTCTTTATTTTGAACCAAGTGGTAGTGATTGGTATATCAATAACGTAAGTTTAAAAGCATCTCAGGAAACTTCATTTTCTCCTGATGAAATTACTTTTATTCAACAGGTACCTAAAACATTAGAAGCAGAAACGTTTGATTATCGTTTCGAGTTCTATGATATAAACAATAATTTTATTCCTGTACGAGTTGAAGAATCTAAAACTTTTGTTGGTGGTAACTTAAACTTGTTTAGAAAAAGTATTGAGGTAACTCCTGATAACTTATATTTTGCATTTGATTCTGCATCAAATCCTGCTAACCCACTTCCACCAACTGTAATTAATTTTGATGTACAAACAAATGTAATTACAGGTTCAATAAATTATACATCAGGTGCATATGATTTCTTTGGAAATGAAATTTCATCGTCAGAATATGCAGGTGGACAATATCCTGGTTACTTAACCGATTGGAATGTGAGTAGTGGTAGATTTCCTTACTTAACAGTACAGGATTTCACAGGTTCACGTGATGATATTACCGTTCAATTTATTAGATATACCGCTGAAGTTGAGGGAGTATCTGATACATTTATTATTACGAGAGTTGAGGATGGTAAGGGTGGTGTAAGTTTTGAGATTGTTCCATATCGTGGAACTATCATTAAAAACAAAGAAGATAAATCATTAGAAATACAGGCAGTAAGAGTTGATGGTATAAATCGCATCGATTTACAGGATGGATTGACACGAAACTTTTCAGATGCAAAATTACATTTAGCATCGGCATCGTTTGATGGAATAAATGAAGTAACTACCTACGTATCACTTTCACAAGCAATAACTAACCCCGATTTTGTTACGGGCATTTCTGCAGGTACAACAGGTAGTGGTCAGATAGACTATAATGCAGAATTTACAAGAGATGCAATCGATAATGAGTTGGTAGTTTATTTAATGGATGGACCAACTACCTCATCAATTTTAACATCTCTAATTTTAACTGATTTAAAGGATGGTTTAAATAACGGTATAATTTCTTCATTGACAGACCAATTTAATATTAAATACATCCCAAGAGAACCCAGTAATTTTAATCCAACATCAACTCCTGTAACTGCATCATTCCAAAGAAGGGGTACAACACTAAATCCTCTTTCTGCTAGTTTAGAAATAATTCCATCATCATCAATAGAACCAAAAACAGAAATACCACATTTCTATATGTTCTATGTAACGGGTGCATTTGATGATACAATTACCGTTGCAGTAACTGATTACTTAGGAAACTCAATTGATAGCGGAGTACCTGGTGTTACTCCTGGTGTAGCATATTATGATGCAGTAGATACAAAACAATTAAATTTTGAATTTACTTATACCGAACCAATCACCTCGGCATCGGTAACTGCAAACAAATCATTCTTTATCACACCAGATGGATTACCTGGTAGAAATTCTATTAACATTGAAATAGAACCATCTCCTGTACAAATTGGTGCAAATCACAAAGGAGATGTATATGATTATACAATAATAAATCCAACTATTGAAATTACTCAAGGTGATTTGTTCTTAATTCATACTGCAAGTGGAGACCCTGGTACATTCACAACATCTTCAGTAAATGGTATTGTACCAACGGGAATTACTTTTAGTGGGTCTGAAGGAGATACAAGTACATCCATGAGTTTATATGGATTTAGTAACATGACTGCATTAAGTGCAAGTGTAACTTATAACTTTGATATCTATCCGTACTTTACATCATCAATCGTAACTCAGAGTAAAGTTCAGCGATTTAATAAAGTAATTGAAGGTACTTCTGCAATTGAAGTAATTCTTGAACCGAGTACGATAAACTTTAATGCAGATGAATTAGGATATGTTTCACAATATTCAGATGCTAATACTGAATTATCAGTTAGACAACAGGAAGAATATTTAGCATACGATGAAAGTAATTCAGGAACTCCCGGTACATATACTGCATCTTTAGTTGCAACTAATATTACCATCGGAGATTTATCATCATCTAATCAATATGGAGAAATTTCAGGAGATGATGTATTCCATGTTGATAACTTTAGTAATATGTCTGCAACAACTGCATCAGTTGTTTACAATCTAACGGTTTATCCATACTCTTTGAAGAATGGGGTTGCAGGTGTACCAACTAATATTAAGAAGAAACAAATATTTACAAGAACTTCTGATGGACCAGCAGCAAGAAAAGTAAACCTACTTGCATCATCCAACACGGTAGTTTACAATGGAGATGGAACTCAAGTATCACCTGAAGGTAATATTACTTTAACTGCAAATGCAATTAATACAACGGGTTCTGCCTATTTTGAGTTCTTGTACTCCGATGATTCAACTTTACAAGCATCTTCTACATTTAATGAAGCAACACTTGGTTCATCGGATTTACCAAACACGGGTTCTCAAAGTACCTTTAAGGTAAACCTAAGAGATGGGTCATCTAACGGAGCTATTGTAGATACTGATTCGGTAACAATTACAGGTATTCAGGAGGGTTCAAACGCTTTTACAGTTCAACTTTCCAATCCATCAACAACCGTAGGTGTAGAAGTTGATGGTACAACTTACTTTGAAAATAGTACTACTGAAATTCGTGCATATAAAGGTGGAAACGAATTACAATTTGTAGAAACGTATGATGAGGAAGCATTAGACCCAATTACGTTCTTACCAATTGGTACGGAAGGTCAGTTTTCAGCATCTATATTTGAAATCTCACCAGCTCTAACACACGTATCAGGTAATATTGTATCTCAATCGAATGAATTATATGGTGTATCTGCAGGAGTTAGTAATTGGAATACTCCATCTGCTAATACAACGGGATATATTATATTTAAAATTGATTTCGAAAATGGTAGAGCAACTCAATATGTACAACAATCATTTTCAACAGTATTTGAAGGAGCCGTTGGACCGGGTATTGTAGTAAGAGGTGAATGGACAGGTTCTCTTGATTACTTATATACTCCTCAAAGAAGAGATGTTGTAATTTATCGATATGATAATATGGGTACTGAGGAAACTCATTTCTTTGCAACAACGGATACATTAGTAACTGCATCAGGACAACCACCATACACATTTGAACCTATCTACACACCAGGAATGTCAGAAGGTACATATGATACAAACAATTGGGAGTACTTAGGTGAACAAGATTTCTTCGTTGCAGCTAAGATAGCAATCTTTGAAGAATCATTTGTTGAAAATACTATTAACGTAGGTATTCCACAAGCAGGTGATGGTCAAAACGCAAACATCGCAATTGTTGGTGGTACTGATGAACCATTTATCTCAATAGGACAAAATGGAACTCAAGGTTATGCACAACCTGGTGTATTCTTAGGATTAACACGTGATGGTGGACCATTAGGCGGTTCAGGTACAAGTGGGTTGTTATCAGTAGCAAGTGGAACCGATGGACAAGGTAGGTATAACTCATTAGAATGGAATGGTGAAACACTTACGATTAGAGGTGCAATTAGACAAACTTCGGCGGGTATTGTAGAAGCTTCTTTACGAGGATTGTGGGAAGAAAGTGTAATCTACTATCCTGATGATATTGTATCAAACGAAGGTCAAAGTTGGTTAATGGATGGTGAACCTCATACATCATCCCTTTCACACGAACCTGGTGTTGGTGCAAGTTATGCAGAATCATGGTCATTAAACATACCATCAGGTTCTTCTGCACAAACAATGAGATTATCTACGGATTCTCAAACCTTTAGAGTTGCTAAAGATGGAACGGTAACACCAACTACTATCACTCTTACGGCAAATAGAGAAAACATTCAAGATGCTACTACATTCTCTACAACTCCACCTGGCATAACTTTGGGTGGTAGTGGAGATACTGCAACTTTATCATATACCAATTTTAGTAATAGTGGAGCAAATAAATCAGTAAAAGTTACTGCAACTGCAGGAGCATTTTCTGATGAGATTACAATTGTAGAATTAGAAGAAGGTGCTGATGCATTAACTATAATCCTTACAAACGAAACACACACACTCCCAGCAGATTCAGCGGGTGTGGTTTCATCTTATGATGGTAGTGGTACTACTATACAACTTTTTGAAGGAACATCATCTTTAGATTATGATGGAGTTGGTACATCTGCAGGTACTTGGAAGGTAACTGCAAATGGTACAAACATAGCACCTGGTTCTATTTCTGAATCAGGGTTTGATGTAATCTTTGCTGACCATAGTAATATGACGGCTGATTCCGCATCGATTGAATATACTATTACAGGTAAACGAAAAAATTCAAATGAAATAACTGCAAGTAAAATTCAATCATTTACTAAAGCAAAAACAGGTGCAGATGGTTTAGCTGGACAAGCAGCAGGTGTAACATACGCAGGTAGTTGGACACCCACCGCAGATATAACCACGTATGAAGATGGGGTAACTTACATGGGAGAAGATACTCTAAAATACGTGGTTAAGTATGGTAGTGATTATTATGTCTGTGCAACATCTCACACTTATCGAGGAGTTTATGATTCGGGTACTACCTATCAATCTGAAGATGCAGCTAGTACATACGTTCCTGATGTAGTACGATATCTCGGAGTTTATTACAAAGTAAAAGCAGGACAAGGACCTGTAACAAGTGTAACTCCATCGGTATCATCACCAGGAAATGTATATTGGGACCAAATTGGTGGTAGCATAACGCCAGGAACTTGGACAGATGGTTGGGAAGCGTTTGGAGCTCAATTCACTTCGGTAGCAACTGATATTCTTTTTGCAGAAGATGTTTACGCAAATCGAACTATTAACATTGGTACTGATGATACTAATAAACCGGTAATTGCAATCAATGCAGATTCTGCATCGGGATATCAAAACCCATTTATCTCAATTGGTCAAGGTAATTCGCCAGGATTTGAAAATGATGGTATTTTCTTAGGATATTCTGATACATCTGCATCATTATCAGTTTTAAGTGATGTTGGTGCAAAAATAAACATTGGTGGATTAAAGGTTGATAAACAGGGAATGTATTATGAAGGCGATAGGGTCATTGGCCAAACTACTACTTCTAATACTACAATCGGTATTGCTAATGATGGAACTTCAAACTTTACCTTTGAACAGGCAATGATTGGTGGAACGTTAGCAGCATCGGGATTGGTTACCCAGCGAATTAATGATTATGTCGATACTACAACATTAACAGGTAACTCTGCTCAGTATAATCCAGGTATTTCACAATGGAGTTTAAGTTACATATCGGGTGCATATGAAATGCCAACAGGTGGTCCTGCTACTAAAACTAATGGTATTCCATATGAACTTCATGGATGGAGAGATGACCCCCTTGAAGCACCTGAAGCAGCTGCAAATGAAACTTGGTTTGTTGATTGGACAATTGATAAAAATTTAGTATTAACAGGGTATCAATTAACATATGCAGCACCCAGTGTTGCGTATTATGCTCTTCAATTAAGAACGGGTACCATTTCTTCGGAGTTCGGTATTACGGATAACGATATTAATGCATTAAAAGAAGACCAAACTTATCTTCCATTCCCTGCAGCAGGTGGTAGTACGGATGTAGATGGTGATTCTTTTTATTCCCCAACGGGAAGTTTTCCGATTTTATATATAGAATCATCGGAAGATGCTGACCAAAATTACTCATGGGCAAATAGTGCAAGAGTAGGATATCAAGTTCTTGATGTGGTAAATAGTACTACTGTTGGTTCTACAACGGGATATGATACTTTTATTTTAGGGAGTAGGATAGATGAAACGGGTACTTTTGCAGATGATTTCCAAACATTTGAAAGTACTTATGGAGTAACTGCTGCATCAAATGGTACTGCACCCTCTGGTGCAAACCCAAGTATTGCAGAATCTTTATTTAGAAATATTCAATTAGTTTGGGTAGACCCTGTGGTGATTACTAATACAAGTACGGGTGGTGGTGTTCTTTCGATGGGTTCTTTAGATGATGTTACCGAACTAAGTGAGTTTATGAGATTACACTCATCGGGTTCAAACGGTAGTTCTCTTCCTTACCTATCAATGGGACAGTTAACCCAAAGTTTTGATGAAGAGGGTATCTTCTTAGGATTTATTTCAGGTTCCGATGATGGACTATTATCTCTAAAAAGTAATACTAACGCTCTTCTTTGGGATGGTGGTACGTTAACTATTAACGGAACAATAAACGGTGGTGGTTTACGAGAAGGTGCAACTCTTGAAGGTTCTGCTATCTTTGTACCATCACAAACTTCACCATCATTCTCAGTTGATACTGAAGGTAATGTAACCGCAGAATCTGCAACTATTCGAGGTACAATTCAAGCAACCGATGGTAATATCGGTGATTGGGTAATTGATGCGAATGACCAAACACTTAGAGATGATAACTATGAAATTATCTTTGACCCAAATATTCCTGAGGTAGGATTATATACTGAAGCATCTAAAACGGTTCGATTAGCACCAACAGGTGGATTGACATCGGTTACATCAACTGGTGCATCGTTTACGGGATTACCATCAACACCACCAACCCCATCAACTGCAACTTCAAATGCTAGTAGTACAGCTACGGTATACACAAGTGCTACATCAGCTGAGAGTAATGCTACAAGTGTTGGGGATATACCAGATGGAACGTATCCAATAGCGTTTACCCTACCTTCGGTGACCTTATTCAGTTCAGGAATGACAGATACCGATACTACAACCCTTCCTCCAAATTACTCAGGAACCGCAGAAGGTCAGATACATGGTGCACCATTTTCTGGCAGAGGTTACAGAACTTATATTTTATATGTAGGACTTGGATATGAAGATACGGGTGTGTATATATTTGATGATGCATATAGACAGTTTTTATTTTCAATAACAGCATATTCAGGGTATGAATTAAATGATGTGTATGTGTGGAGTACCAATCCGTTATCGGTAACGGGTGATACGCCAATTCAATTAGCAGATGGTTCTACTAAATTAGCAGAAAATATTGATGGTGATGATTGGTTATTAGTTTGGGATGAAAAAAATGATAAATTAGTTCCATCTCAAATTGGAGCTAAAATGGAAAGACAGGTTGATGGTTATTTCTTGGTTGAAACTGATACGGAAAGTATCAAGGTATCCGACTCTCACGCTTTCTATTTAGAGGGTAACATTGAAAAACCTGTACAAGAATTAATTGCAGGAACTGATAAAATCTTCGTATATAAAAATAATAAACTAACAAAAGAAACAGTAAGAAGGGTAGAAAAAATAAACTCAACCGAAAATGTATATACCTTTACAATTCCAAATTACGAAAACTATATTTCTGCAAATATCCTATCTCACAACCCTATTGCTGGGAATTGGGAGCCTTCACTAGAGTATCAGGATTTTCCTAAAGGTGATGGTACTAAATCAAGTAATACTATTGTTAGAAACTTTACCTTTGATAAAGGTTCTTCTGCAACGGGTTATAAGTTGAGATGGGAAGTAAGATTGGGAGCAAGGTCTGGATTAAGTTATGATACCGATGCAAGTGGAAATACATCAAATACTTATTTCCAACAAACTACATCTACATCTAATGTATCATCTTATTCTTTACCCACATCTGCAACTGTTGATATACCATCAAACATTACCGAAATTACAGGTAAAGGTATTCAAGTACTTTCTGGTGCAAATGAATATGTAAGAATTGAAAGAAGTAACTTTAATAAAAAGTTAATACAAACGGCAGGTGGTGATTTTATCTTTGGTTCTGAAGATGCAGGTCAAACTACTGAGTATGGAATAGAACCTGGATTAGATAGTACTCATGTACTTGGTAGTACAACTAAAAGATGGAAAGACATTTGGATAGATGCAATAAATGGTACAACTCTTTCATCATCCACGTCTACTTCTGGTTATATGAGAGTAATTGGTGATATACTAATACAATGGGTAAGAGCAACAGGAACTTCTCAGTTTACTAACACTTGGCCAACACCATTTGATACGGTTTATGGGGCAACTGTAAGTAAAGGTAATCCGAATACTACATATCAAACCGATAATAATACGGTAAATGTTTCTTACACAAATTCAAATTACTATGTGGATACAAATGAGAGTAATTCAAGAACTGTATTCATTATAGCAATTGGAACTAAATCAGCAGCAATTTAATAAACTATGAGTGATATACGATATTTTGCAAATTACGATAGTGGTAGTGGACACATTAATGGATTTTATCCAACGGATTTATATCCAAATAGTGGTTCTATACCAACTCCAAATATAGAAATTACTTTCGATGAGTGGCAAACTGCAATTAGTAGTTTACATATCATTTCCGATGGTGTACTGACTCCGTATGTTAAAACAAATGAGGAAGAACTTAATTCTATTAGAAGACAAAGGGATAGGTTATTACAAGAATCCGATTGGGTAGTTTTACCCTATTCACCCATAACAGGTTCTAAATTAGATGAGTGGGTTCAGTATAGACAAGATTTAAGAGATATAACCACACAAACACCTCCTTATGTGTTACCAACTCAACCAGAATAATTCGTAAAAGAATATTTATATATACTTATATACAAACAAAGGTTATTATGGCAAAGACAGAAAATTTAGATAAGGAAATTGTAGAAAGATTAAGATTTCTACGAGATGAAACTGATAAGATTGTAATCTTCTTAGGACAACTTGCAGTTCAAGAACGTGCTCTAAATAAAAGATTAAAAGAAGTAGAAGATAATCAAGAAAAGTACGGAGCAATGAACGATAAGTACATCTTCGAATTAGAAGAGAAGTTAGCAGAACTCGATAAGACATATAAAAACGGTCAAATTGATTTAGATGCTGGTACAATAACAGTTCAAGAATAATTTGGATAATTAAAAATATTTTCGTATCTTTACATCGTAAAGTGTATCCAATAGGTTATGATAAAGAAAAAACTACTTTATGTAGCATCTCACCTTTCTACGGGTGGAATGCCACAATATCTCCTTAAACAAATTCAAACTTTCAAAGATGAGTTTGATATTAGTGTGGTTGAATATAACGACCATTCAGGAGATGCGTTTGTGGTTCAAAAAAATCAAATCAAAGATTTAGTAGACTTATACACACTTTATGAAGATAAAGAGGATAATTTTTTAGATGTCTTTAATCGTATATCTCCTGATATTGTTCACTTCACCGAAATCCCCGAACATTTTATATCACCTGTTGCTTTAGATGAAATTTTTGGTAACAAAAAAAGAAAATACGATATCGTATGTTCTACTCACGGTTCCTTCACAAATCCTGATGAGATTAGATATCAACCTGATAGATACATTTTAGTATCGGAATGGAGTAGACAAAAATTTGAACATTTAGGAGTTGATACTCAAGTGTGGGAATATCCAATCGAAGATATTAAGTATGATAACGATAAATCCAAAGAAGAACTTGGGTTTGAAAAAGATTGGAAACACGTGTTAATGGTAGGTTTGTTTTCAGAAGGCAAAAATCAGAGTGAAATATTTGATGTAGCTAGATTATTACAAAAGTATAAAATTAAATTCCACTTTGTAGGAAATCAAGCTATGAACTTTGAAGATTATTGGAAACCTTTGATGGATTCAAAACCCGAAAATTGTATTATATGGGGAGAAAGAACCGATACTGATAAGTTCTACAAAGCATCTGATTTGTTCTACTTTAGTTCAAAGTTGGAACTGAATCCACTTTCAATCAAAGAAGCACTTTCATATGGATTACCATCGATATTCAGAAGATTACACACTTATTTAGATACATACGATACTACTGAATTGGTAACTTATATTGATGATAATATTTACAATACTAAAAATTTATTATTAGAAAAATTACAACCTGAATTTAACGAAATTCCTGGTTGGTTTTCATATGAAAAATTATATGATGATGTGGTAGATAAATTACCAAATCACTCTAATATTGTGGAAGTTGGTTCTTGGTTTGGTAAATCAACAAATTATCTGGCAACAAAAATCAAAGAAAGTGGTAAGAAAATAAACTTTACTACAATCGATACTTTTAAAGGTTCATTAGATGAAGAATTTCATAGAAAAACCATGGAAGTTTTTGATAATGATATCTATACCGAATTTATGGATAGTACCATTATGTTAGATAATCAAAATACTATAAATGTAATCAAAGATTCATCAATAAATTCAGCTGGATATTTTTTAAATAACTCTTTAGATTTTGTAATGATAGATGCAGGACATTCTTATGAAGATGTAATGGATGATATAAATGCTTGGTTTTATAAAGTAAAGCCAGGTGGTATTATTGCTGGTGATGATATTGTTACTGATTTTCCTGGAGTTATAAAAGCTGTAAAAGAATACTTTTATGGTCAGATTGAAAGAACCAATAATAAGTTTAAAAGTAATTGGTTTAGAAAAAGACCTCGTATTCAAATCATTCATATGATGACAAGACCCGATGATGCAAGGGAAGTTATTTCTCAAAAATCATTAAAACAATTACAACGATTAGGATTTGATTACAAACCTATGGTAAATGAAGTATATGAGGGGTTACCACCAAAGGAGTTTTGTAGAAGACCCGATGATATTTCAGATAAACCAATTTTTAAAGGTGACCAAGGTATTGGAAATATTACCGGTAGACATTATGGTTGTTACTTGGCACATATAAACGCATTAAAAGAGATTGATACTAAAAACTATGATTACACACTTATCTTTGAAGCAGATGCATTTATCTACTCCAATTTAAGAGATTTCGCTGATGTTGTTTATAAAGCATGTTTTATATCAGAAAGAGATGATGTTCCTTATATTGGTTTTGCTGATAACCCATCTTGGACTCGATGGGAAGTTGATGAAACATTTAGAAAGACCGATTATAATCAAGATTGGGCCCATGCGTATTTAATACCAAATAGAGAGAAACAATGGTATATGGATAGAATCGAGGATTGTGAGTGGGATGTTGCTGATTTATGGTACAATCATGTATTTTATCATCATAGACGATTAAGATATACAACAAATTACCCCTTCTCAAAACAAGCCGAAGGGTTATCACTGTTAGATAACACAAATAAAAGTTGGAAATGATTTACGGAAATATAAAAAGAAATTCAAATAATATTGTAGATATAAAAAATAAAATTTTAATTTCATACGTCCGCGGACCACGAATTGAAATATTGGGTAGTATCGATACTACATATAAAGTTGAGTTCATTGATAAAAAAGATAATAGTATTAAATTTCAAACTGAAATAAAAAATAATCATTGGGCAAAATCCAATTATGAATATTTTATTGATTGGAAAGTTCGTGTTTGGGAAAATAATGTTCTTCTTCATGAGGAAGAGTTTAATGCAAAAGGAAAAAGAGTGTACATCGCAATGGATTCAAAGGCAATCGGTGATACCCTCGCATGGGTTCCTTACTTCGAAGAATTTAAGAAAACACATGATTGTGAATTGATAGTATCTACATTTCACAATGATTTATTTAAAGACCAATATCCTGATTTTGAGTTTGTAAATCCCGGTGATATTGTTAATAATCTTTATGCAATGTATTCACTTGGGTTATTTTACAACGAAGATGGTTCAGTAAATTTATATAAAAATCCTTCAGACCCAAAAACAGTTTCAATGCAACAAATGGCAACTGATATTCTTGGATTAGAATACAAAGAAATAAGACCAAGATTACCTAAGAAGAATGTTAAAAAAGATGATAAGTTAATTACTATTGCAATTCACGGTACTGCACAACCAAAATATTGGAATAACCCAACGGGATGGCAAGATGTAGTTGATTGGTTAAATGAAAAAGGATATACCGTTAAATTACTTTCAAAAGAAGATACGGGTTATATGGGTAATGACCACCCAACAGGAATTATAAAACATCCCGAAGGGCCGTTAGAATCCGTAATGGATGAGATGAGAAAATCAAAAGCATTTATTGGTATTGGTAGTGGATTAAGTTGGTTAAGTTGGGGATTAGGAACTAAGACTGTTCTTATAAGTGGATTCTCATACGATTGGGCAGAGATGCAAGATTGCATAAGAATATCAGCACCAAATGATATGTGTAGTGGTTGTTTTAATCGACTAAAGTTAGATGCTGGTGATTGGAATTGGTGTCCTGACCACAAAGATACAAATAGACAATTTGAATGTACTAAATCAATTACTAGTGAAATGGTGATTAAAGAATTAAAAAAGTTTTTGTAAATGAAAGTTTGGATTAATGGATGTTTTGACGTTCTTCATCATGGGCACTTTAAATTGATTGATTATGCAAAATCATTCGGGGGACAGTTAAAAATCGGAATCGATTCGGATAGGAGGGTAAAAGAATCAAAGGGAGATAGTAGACCCTTCCATAATCAGAATCAGAGAATATTTAATTTACTTCAAATTGATGGAGTAACTGATATTGTAGTTTTTGATTCAGATAAAGAACTCTCAGATGCAATAAAGAAATATCAACCTGATATTTTCGTAATCGGTGAAGAGTATAGAGACAAAGGAATCATTGGTAGAAGACATGCTAAACAAATAGAATACTTCCCAAAGGTAGAAGGATTTTCAACAACAGGATTATTAGATGAGTAAAGTATTGGTAATAGGAGAAGCATGTACTGATATCTTCATTTATGGAGATACACCTCGTCTTTCACCCGAAGGACCTGCTCCTGTTTTTATTCCAAGGAGAGAAGTTTATAATGGTGGAATGGGTATGAATGTAGTGGATAATTTGGTGGCACTAAACATTGATGTAGATTTTCATCACCAACTATCTCCAATCACAAAAACAAGACACATTCACGAACCATCTAATACTCTATTGTTGAGAATTGATGAAGAGGAAAATATTGATAATGTAGGTGATAGATTACCTAAAATAGATTTTTGGGAATATCAAATGATTGTAGTTTCTGATTACAACAAAGGATTCCTAACCGAAGAAGATATAGCATATATCGGATTCAAACATCCAAATGTAATTTGTGATACAAAGAAAAAATTGGGTGAGTGGTGTAAGGATTTACGATTTATAAAACTTAATCGTTCTGAATTCGAAAATAATAAAGAATTTATCGAAAAAAACGATTGGATTTTAGAAAAGTTAATAATTACATTAGACAAGGATGGGTGTATGTACAAAGGTACATCATATCCAACCGAAAGAGTAGAGATTATGGATATCTCAGGAGCTGGAGATACTTTTGTAGCAGGATTTGTAAAAGAGTTCTTAGATACTGAAGATGTTCCAAAATCAATACAATTCGGAAATCGTTGTTCAGCACAAGTAGTACAAAAAAGAGGTGTAACAACAATAGATTACGAAAATTTATAATTTATATATTTATATACAAACGTTTTAACAATTAATTTTAAGTCATATGGCAAACGAACAAAAAACATCGATTGATTTGGTTACAGTAGAACTTTCAGAAGAAAAGTTAACTGAAATTAAAGAGTACCAAGCTCAATTAAACAATATTGTAAACCAACTTGGTCAGATGCACATCAGAAAAAATGACCTTCATACTGAACTCGAGAGAATCGATGAGGGAGTATCAAAAGCAGAAGAAGATTTCAAGGTAACAAACTCAGAATTAAGAAAAGAGTTAAATAAACTTGAAAGAGATTATCCAAGAGGTCAATTAGACCTTGATAGTGGAACAATTACTTATAACCCTGCGTTTAAAGAGCAGCAACAACAATCACAATTTGCACCTAACGGAGTAGAAGGTGGTGAAGTAGTTGATACACCATTTACTCAAGCATAATTGGGTAAAACGAGAAATCGTATATTTATATAGTACAAACACAATAGTACTATTATAATGAACGAATTATCTCAATTTTTAGTAGAGAGTATATTAGGTGAAGCGGACAGTGTAGAAAACAAAGTTGTAGTTTACGCTGGCCGCTTTCAACCTTTTCATAAAGGACATTATGCAACCTACTCTCACTTAGTAAAAAAGTTCGGTAAAGATAATGTGTTTATCGGCACATCCAACAAAACCGATAATCAAAAATCACCTTTCAACTTCAAAGAAAAGGTGATGATTATGACAACGATGTTCGGAATTCCAAAGAACAAAATCGTTGAAGTAAAAAATCCATATGTACCAACTGAGGTACTGAAAAAATTCGATAAAGATAATACGGCATTCATTACTGTTGTGGGTAAAAAAGATGCTAGTAGATTGGGTGGTAAGTTCTTTACCCCCTATAAAGATGGGATTGATTTTGAAGGATACGAAGATAGAGGGTATGTTTACATCGCACCATCAGGCGGTGGAGGTGTAAGTGGAACCGAAGTTCGTAACGGATTAAAATCAGGTTCTGATGAAGATAAGAAAAACTTCTTCACTAAAAGAGCATATCCAAAATTTAACCAAAAGATTTTTGATTTTATTGTAGATAAATTATCTAAACTACCTGAAATAAAGTATGAAGATATTTCTATTCCAAAAGAAGTAATTCTCGAATGGTTAGTAAATGGTGGTAGTGAATTAATTGAAAACTCATTCATCCAAGGTTCTCAGGAAGTAGATGATGGACCAAACTATCTTTATCCAACATTCGCTGCATTTGATAAATCTGCCAGAAAAAGAGCAGAACAAATCGGTTGGGAAGTAGTAAGACAAATCATGTCAGATGATTTAGTTGATATAGACCCACACCCAATTTATCCAAATGGTCCTGTTAAAGCAGTAACACCATATCCTGCAGGGGTTATTGGTAAAACAACTGCAACCAACCAAAAGGACTTCAAAACTCCTGAAGCATATGACAAGTGGATGAGACATATTTCAAAGGCAGTAGCGGCATCAGGATTCTCACTTATTAACTTCTTCTTAGATTTTGAAGATGAAACTGAGGGTGATGAGAAATATAATAATACTGACTTATCAGATAAAGGAGCAAACTTTGTATCAGAGGATATAACACTACCTGTGAAC
>Ga0255765_1001009_pt1 | contig 36262 bp, 29 predicted proteins | sample 041ome_8_FD_179965 | JGI IMG/M metagenome (GOLD analysis project Ga0255765, IMG submission 179965) | Coastal salt marsh microbial communities from the Groves Creek Marsh, Skidaway Island, Georgia - 041407BS metaG (version 2) | ecosystem: Environmental > Aquatic > Marine > Intertidal zone > Salt...
GGTCCTTGGAGTCGATCGGTCGGATCGTATATAGGCGTTCGACGACGCGATGTATGACGCGCGCGCGCGATTTTCATTTATGGCAGCGGGTTCAGGGTCGCGCGCGAGAGGCGACGTCGGCGCGCGCGCGGCCGCGACGCGCGCGCGCGACGCGCGGCACACCGCGACGACGTCGCGACCGACCCACGAGGCGCCGTTCGGAACGCGTCGACGCACGCCACCGCGCACCACGAGCTCGAACATGTTCGCGCGAACCATCGGCCGCGCGCGCCCCGCGCGGGCGACGCCCGCGGACAAGCGCGCGGACGCGCGCGCGGCGGCGACGCGCGCGATGACGCGCCCGGTCGCGCTCGGCGACGCGCGCGCGGTATTTACGACGAGCGCGTTCAGGGCGAACGCGGTCGAGCGCGCGCGCGACGTGCGCGCGCGCGGGGCGAGACGGTCGACGGTGATGGCGGCCAAGGTGGCGGGGTACATCAAGCTCGCGATCGAGGCGGGGAAGGCGTCGCCGGCGCCGCCGATCGGACCGGCGCTCGGCGCGAAGGTGCGTGAGAATATTTCGTTCGACGCGACGACGGCGCGCGCGGGACGCGCGCGCGGACGCGCGCGAGGGAGGGGTGGGAGAACGCGCGCGGCGGGTGAGGGTGGAAGACCTAGGCGAGAGAGGGTTTCGCGCGGCGACGCGAGCGCGCGAGGGACGACGGCTGGGGGCGACGCGCGGGCGCGGTGGCGAGGGAGACGCGCGCGCGATGGATCGATGGTCGCGGGGGACGCGCGCGGCGCGGTCGGGACGCGAGTGGTGCGGTGAATCGACGCGAACGGCGACTGACGACGACGACGCGCGCGCGCGTTTCGCGGCACGCAGGGCGTGAACATCATGATGTTTTGCAAGGAGTACAACGCGCGCACGCAAGATCAACCGGGTATGATCATCCCGGTCGAGATCACCGTTTTCGAGGATAAGTCCTTCACGTTCATTTTGAAGACCCCGCCGGCGTCGGTGTTGTTGAAGAAAGCCGCGGGCGTGCCCAAGGGGGCGGGCGATCCGCAAAAGCAAGTCGTCGGGCGCGTGACCAAGGAGCAACTCGAGGAAATCGCCAAGATTAAGATGCCCGATTTGAACTGCGTCAAGGTGGAAAGTGCGATGAAGGTCGTCGCCGGTACCGCGGCGAACATGGGGATCAAGATTGACGGCTGGCCCGAGGTCGACGCCGCGTAAAGCGCGACGACGACTGCGGACGCCCCGTCGTAGCCGAGACGAAGGCGCGCCGAAGAACATTCTTACGCTCCCGTGGCGATAAATTCATATAAATTGCTCGAAGACCTCGCGTAGTGGTCTGCGTTAGATTTGTAAATGCTTTACACCTAGTGATGAAAACGAACGCCCCCTCGACTCGCGAAGAGACGACCCTCGCGCGCCCAAGCCCTATCCACGAAACGCGAATCGGTGCGTGTGAATTATAACAATGCTACGCTGACGACGCCCTACTTCTTCAACTCCCGGTGAAGCGTGTGCTTTTGCAAGAACGGATTGTACTTCATCAACTCCAATCTCTGCGACGTGTTACGACGGTTCTGCGAATCGAAAACGAGCGCGCCTCCGTCAGTCCTTCGTCCCGAAACCCTCAAATCGTCCCGTCGTCCCATCCCTCGTCGTCCCGCGCCGTCCCGCGCCGGCCTCGGCGCGCGTCCCGCGCGCGCCCGCGTCGCCTCGCGTTCGCCCGCTTCTCCTCGCGCACCTTCTGGGTCATGTATCGCGACATCCCCTGCACGCCGCTCTCCTTTTGCTCGGTGCACTCGAGGGTGACTTGCAGGCGCACGTCCTTCTTCTTGCTCGCCGCCGTGACGACGAGCGCGCCGCGCGAGCGCTCTCTGGCGCTCGCGGCCGACGGGCGCGCGGCGAGCGAGCTGGTGGAGCAGACGTTGGCGCGGGCGGCGAGCATGGCGAGTCGCGGCGCGGAGTGCCGGCGCGGCGATCGGGCGGCGGACGTCGGCATCGCGGTCGTATGCGCAAACAGTACGCGTGTACTTTTATGGGGTGGTCGGTCGGACACCGCGCAAAGCGAACCGCGCGCGAACCGCGCGCGCCGGGAGTCCGCGACGCGAGTCCGCGACGCCGACGCGCGCGCCGTCATGTCCGCCGACGCCTCGACGCGACGATTCAAGATTTACACCAAGACGGGCGACGCGGGGACGAGCGCGCTGTACAATTGCGAACGACGCGAGAAGGACGACGCCGCGTTCGACGCGCTCGGGGACGTCGACGAGTGCAACGTCGCGTGCGGGATCGCGCGGGAGTTTTGCGTCGATGAAAACAACGGGCTCGAGGCGCAGGTGCGGCGTCGACGACGACAAAACGCGAGGGAAGCGGACGAGGCGACGACGCGCGGCGAGCGACGACTGACGGGGACGACGAACGACGCGACGCGCAGCTCGCGGAGATTCAGAGTCGATTGCTCGACGTGGGATCGGCGGTGGCGACGCCGCTGTGTGGAAGCTCGGACGCGATGAAAGCGCGCGCGGCGTTTTCGGAGACGCACGTGGAGACGTTGGAGGGATGGATCGACGGGATGGACGCCGAGTTGCCGGCGCTGTCGAGTTTTCTGCTCGTGTCGGGGGGGAAGGCGAGCGTGTTTTTACACCAAGCGCGCGTCGTGTGTCGACGCGCGGAGCGTAGGTGCGTGCCGTTGGTGCGGAGCGGAGCGGTACCGGACGTGGTGCGGGTGTACTTGAATAGATTGAGCGATTACATGTTCACCGCCGCGCGTTTCGCGGCGATGAAAGCGGGCAGAGAGGAGGAGGCGTACAAAAAGTCGACGGCGAATTGAATCGGGACGTGTCGAAATAATCGAGCGAGCTTGCAAATACTACGTCTACGTTAGGTGTACAAATGATCTATTCAACGCTCAGTCGTCGAAGAGCGACGCCGCGAGCTCTTCGACCGTGTCGAAGACGACGTGGAAATTTCGCGCGTTGGCTTCTTCGCGCAAATCGTGCGACCCCCAATTCACGCCCACCGCCAACATCCCAGCCGACTTCGCCGCCGCACCGTCGCTCGGTGCGTCCCCGACGTACGCCATCGATCGATCGATGCACTCGAGGCCGAGCTCGCGCGCGATTTGAACCAACCCATCCGGCTCTGGCTTCGCTCGCGGCACGTCGTCGGCGCCGTACACGCGCGCCATCACATCCACGCATTCGTTCGCCGCGATCACCGCCCGCGCGTACGCCCCGCACGCGTTACTCAGCACCGCCTGTTTTCTCCCCTCTTCGCGCAATCGCACGACGATGCGGGCGATTCCGGGGTAAAATCCCGCCGTCGTCGTCGTCACGAGCGCCACGTACGCGTCGTCGAACGCCGCGCCGAGCGCCTCTCCGCACGCGTCGTCCGCGTTCTTCGTCGCGTGCCACGCGAGGCGACGGGGCGTGGTATAGCGCGTCCCGCGCAGGTACTCGTCGCGCGTGATCTCGCGCAGCGCGGCGTCGCGCAGGACTTTGTTGGTCGAGCTGAAGCCCAGCTCGGTGCTGTCGGCGAGCGTCCCGTCGACGTCCCAGAGGACGACGCGCGCGCGGCGCAGGGCCGCGCGGTTCGAATCGCCGCGCGACGCGCTCGAGGCGCGCGCGGCGGTGGCGCCGCGCGTCGCGCGCGGCGGCGGCGACGCGCCGAGAGTCGCCATGTGCGGGCGCGCCGGATGAAAGAGTATAATGACAACGCTAATTCGGTGCTCGTTCGGCGCGATGATCGTACAGTACATGATTACGATTTTTGTGGTTTGACGGCAGACTTGTTCGCGACGGCGGCGAACTGGTCGGTGATGGCGTCGAAGGCGTGGACGCACGCGCCGAGGGCGCGTCGCGACGTCGATTTCGCAAAATCCGTGGCTTCGTCCAATGTCGGCGCGCGGATGTCGCCCTTGGCGTGCGCTTGCTTGAGCTTTTCCGCCGCCGTTGTGGCGTGTTGCTTCGAGTAGTCGAACGCCTTTGTAGTCGCCGAGCGCACGTGGGGCGCGGCGAAGTCGACGAATTTCTTCGTCGCGGCGAGCGCCGACTTGGCCGCCTCGGCGGCTTTTTCGCCAGCTCCGGGCCCGAGTGGGGCCTCGTACGTCGACTGCTTGAACGTCTCCTTGACTTCACGCAAAGGCGCGACGGGGATACCGAGCTCGGACGCCATGTGTACGACTTGCTCGCGATATCGCAGCGCGTCTTGAAACTCTTGGTTACTCTCCACTCTTCGCGCGTGGGCCTTATGCACGAGCGCATTCGCCTCATGAATCGCGCGCACCAGCTTGGGATGCTCGGCGATGACGTCGTATGCTTCGCCATCGGCATGATGCCGCTCGACGATCGGTTCGACGTCGTGGGATACCGTCGGCGTCGGCGCGACTGGCGCCTCCGACTCTGGCGTCTCGAACGAGCGCTCGTTCACGGACACCACGCGCACCGCCGCGTCGGTCGCTTCTGTTTCGTCGCTCGACGTCGACGCAGATATCACGGCGGTGTCCTCGACGTCAGCGCCGACGTCCGATCTCGTCGACGCGTCCGCCCGCTCGTCGGCGGCGCCTTCCGGCGCCGGCGCCGAGACATCCTTCGGCTTTTCTTCAACCTTAAAATTCGTCGCCGTCGCCGTCGCCGTCGCCGTCGCCGCTCCCGCGGGCCCGGTCGCGCGCATCGTCTTCGCCGCCTTCGCCCTCGCCGCCTCCTTCGCCTCGTCCAATCGCTTCGCGAGCTTCGCCGCCTCGTCGTCTCGCTCGACGCGCCGCTTCGCCAGCGTCTCCGACGCTCGCGTCTCCATCGCGTATTTCTCCCGCTCCGCGCGCGTGGGCTTTATCCCGCGAAACACCAACCACGCCACGGGCGCCAGCATCGTCGACACCACGCCCGCGAAGAGCGCGCCGCCGTCCGCCGCCACTCTCGCGCGTCTTCGGTCCGCGCGCGCCCACGACGCCGCCCTCGACGCGTCGTCCTCGCCGTCGCCCTCGCCGTCGCCGTCGCCGTCGCCGTCGCGGCCGTTCGATCCGCCGTCGCCGTCGTCGCCGTCGTCGTCGTCGCCGTCGTCCCAGGACGTCGAGCCGCGCGCGTCGCGCGTCGTCGCGTCGTCGCGTCGCGTCGCCGCGTGCCCCTCGGCGTCGCGCGCGCGCGCGTCGCTCGGCGCGTCGTCGGCGCCCGGCGCGCGCGACGTCGGCGTCGCGAGCGACGAGACGTCGCCGTCGTCGCCGAGCGAGGCGCGCGAGGACGCGCGCGCGCGCGCGCGGGGCGCGATTGCGCGCCGACGCGAATTCGCGAATTCGCCGACGCGCGCGGGACGCGCGCGGGACGCGCGCGCGGACGCGCGGACGCGCGAGGCGGCGCGCGAGGACGCGGCGCGCATCGCGCGAAGTCGCGGCGGCGCGGCGCGAGGCGAGACGACGGACGGTCGTCGAGTGCGGGCGCGGCGCGCGAACGCGGCGGTTGGTCTGGCGAGCCGACGCTCGGCGCGCGAATGGTTAAAAGCTACTACGTGCGCGCGCGCGTCGGTGAATCTAATCTTCGTCCATGGCGTCGACGTCGCGCGCGGCGTCGTCGGCGTCGGAGTCGTCGTCGTCCTTGATCTCCACCTTGGGCTGCGAACCGCCGGCGCGGTAGGCTTCCATCTCGCGCTCGTATCGAATCTTGTCCTCGTCGGCTTGTTGCTGGTACACGCTCTTTTCTTCGTCGGTGATCGTCTTCCACTTTTCGCCGAGCGCCTTGGCGACGTCGGTGACGCCGAACGAAGGGTTAGCGGCGGTGATTTCGGCGCGCTTGGCGGCGGAGAAGAACATGTACGCGGACAAGCCTCGTTTCGGAGCGTTCGGATCCTTCTTCGCGCGTTTGGCTTTGGGCGACTTCTTCGACTTCTTCGCGCCCTCGTCGCTTTCGCTGTCGGAATCGCTGTCGGTGGGCTCGCCGCCGTCGGACTCGCTTCCCGCGGCGAAGTCTTCGTCCTCTTCGCTGTCGTCGTCGCCGCGTCGCGCGTAGCCTTCGTCGTCGTCGTCCGAAGCTTCGGCGATGAGCTGGTCCGCGCGCGCGTTGGCGTCGACGTTGGAGATTCTCACTTGTTTGGCGGTCAAGAAGTTAACCAAGTTCTGGAACTCCGACCGTTGAATGCCGTGGAAATCGTACGATGAGCCATTCTTCATATTCACAGAGACGTCAAACGTCTTGCCGCTCGTCGCGCCCTGCGCGCTGTGACGCTCAAACTCAACCTCATCGACTTCGCTGTAGTGCAACAACAGCGGAGGTTTGGGCAAGTAGAAGAACGCTTTTTCAAGCGGGTACAGTAGGCCGACGTCAGCCTTGTGCGACACGCGGATGGCGTGTCCGCCCGCCGAGGCGGTGAATAAGCTTTGTCTCGTCAACTTGACGCCAGCCATGTTTTTCAATACGCGCACGAAGACTTCTCCCGAGGAGCCGTCGTAAGTCGACTCGAGGGTGGGGAACTTGTCTTTCATGTCTGCAGCCAAGTTTGGTTCCACCGTGAGATGATCGTCGTCGTTGAACATGGCGAGAATGTGCGGGTAAAACGTTTGTCCCTTGCGAATCGGTGGGTCGAGCGCGATGACCGCGTGCGACTGGTTCGAGTGCGGCTTCGGAAGCAAGTACACGCGAACGATGGAGCTGTACTGAACCTTGAAGTCCAGCGTCGAGGATTGCATGCGCATGTGCGTGTTGTGCAACTCGATCGAAACCTTGCCTCTCGGGACGACCATGGAGACGCCGTCGAATTCCGCCACGGGTTCGCCCGCCTCGGCGTCGGCGGCGGCGATCGACATGATCGCCGCGTGCAAACGCTTCGCCGCGGTGTCATCGGGATCTTCCATATCGTCTCCTTTCCAAGTCTCGCTGCCCGGCGGAACGTAAAACGACATCTCCACCAAAGAATCCTTCTCCGCCGCCGTGTCGTCGTGGTGAAATTGCAAGACGACGTCGCTCTTCCCGACGACCGTCGCCTCGGAGATGTACTGCCCATCGATCTCAAACGCCGTCTTCCCACCGACCTCAAACACCGCCCCGCTCCCCTCGATCGCGACGTCGCCCCAGTTCCGTCCGTTCACGTTCATCTTCGTCTCGCCGCTCGCGCACCCCAGCTCGCGCGCCGCGTACTCCGCCGCGTTCTTCGCGTCCTCCGTCCCCATCCCTCCCAGCACGAGCGTCCGTCCGTCCGTCGATCGCACTCGCAGCACCCCACCCGTCGGCGCGTCGCTCCATCGCACCTCGCGCACCTTCCCCGCCTCGATCTCCGTCTTCTTCTGCTCGCCCGCGCCCGCCGCCGCTCGAAACCGCGCGCCGATCGCCTTGCTCAGCGTCAACTCTCCCTGCGTCCCGCTCCCGCGTCCGAGCGCGCGCGCCGCGACGGTAAACTCCGCGCTCATCTCGCCGAGCCGTTCGGCGTCTCGATCGCGCGTCTCAATCGCGCCGCGCGTCGCCTCGAAGCTCTTTCGCGATGCTTTTTGAAATCCAAAAGATCTCGCGTTCGCGTCGCGTCGTCCGCCGTTCGCGCGTCGTTCGCGCGTTCGCGCGTTCGCGCGTTCGAGACCGCGACCGAGGCGCTTCGGCGCGCGGTCGCTCGCCTCGTCGCGCGCGCGGTCGCGGCGTCGGCGTCCGCGGCGTCGCGCGCCGCGCGTCGCGCACAGGGAGGCGAGCGAAACACGGACCAGTCTCACGGATACGAAACGACACAACACGGACCGGTGACCCGAAACGACGCCGACGGTCGCGCGCGCCGTCGACGCCGACGCGCGCGACGACGATGGCGCGCGCGCCGGCGACCGACGGCGGCGACGCGGCGTCGGCGTTTCGCGCGCGCGATGACGGCGCGAGACGCGCGTATAACGTCGAGATCCCGGCGGCGTGGCAGCGCGAGAGCGTGGACGAGTCGCTGCTGCGAGGGCACAGAAGCGCGCTGCGATGGTGCCTGCTCGCGACGGTCGCGGCGTGCGCGGCGGTGTTCGCGGTGCAGGTGTGGTATTATACGACGCTCACGACGAAGGTGTTCGAGCTGCAGTCGACGAACGCGCGCGATGGGTACGAGTGCGTGCCGTTGAGCCTGGACGCGACGTACGGGTTGAACCTGACCGAGGCGGAGTGCGTGCAGTCGGCGTTCGACGCGCCGAAGGCGAGTACGATGGTGCAGCCGTTCACCGCGAATAGTTTCTCGGTCGCGAACGCGGCTGGGAATACCGATGGGCCTTGGGATTACTCGCAAACGTCCGAGCCGAGTTTCGAGGTGCCGACGTATTATCACGTGCCGTTGCCGGGGCGATCGCGCGGCGTGTACGCGTACGACGATCAGTGCGCGTTGCCGTTGTACAAGGGATTCGAGAACGTCGGGACGTATTCGGTAGAGTTCGCGAAGCATAATCCGCTGAAGCTATCGTACGAGGCATCGCTGCGGAACGGCGCAAATAGATTCGTCGGGTATGGATTCACGTCTCTCGCGAATTGGGTACCCAACTACGGCTCGGTGCCTCTCGAGTCGTTCACTTCGACGGAGTACAAGACGTTTACGTTCAAGCCGAGCGCGGAAATATTAAACGTCGACTGCTCGGGGTCCGTGGTTGACGCGACGATGCTCAACGAGGTTCGGGCGAACGGAGCGGTGATTTACGTACGCGTCCACAGTATGCCTTCATCTACCCCGGTCCCCGGATCTGGCTTGGGGATGTCGCTCTCTTTCCCGCAAAAGGCTGTCGGAATGACGGTGGGCTATCCGGCGGCGATACATGCGGATTTGGGCGTGAGCTTGACAACGTCGCAGCGTTGCGAAGCGTACGAGGCGCAAATGGCCGCCGAAGCGTTCGAATACGTGTACTCCTACTGCCACCCGTGCGATCACTTCGCACAGAACGCCCCGTTCATCTGTACCGCGACGACGGCCAAAAACGTCATCGGCGAAGTCCTGGCCGTGTCCGTGGGTAACGCGTTCGCGCTGTTCGACTGCACCGTCATCATCGTCGGCATAATGCTCATCATCTTACCCGAGCGCATCTCGCGCCCACCGTCCTTCACCGAGCGCCGGAAGACTTCCATCGAGTCGCTTCGCCGAGAGAGCGCCGACGACGTCGAGCGCGGCGCCGCCGTCGCAGACGCCGCCGCCTCCCCGCGCTAGCCTACCCTCCCAATATTAGTATACTTCACCCACCGTCGTTTTCTTCCCCATCGCGCGTCGCGCGACGACGTCCACGACGTCTCCAAATTCCGCGCGCGCCGCGGAAGCGTCCTTCCAGAAGCCGACGCCGCGCGCGCGTCCTCATTACTCGCCGCACATCCGAATGTTCGCCGTCTCCGCGCACTCGCGCGTGCGCATCGCGCCCGCGGTCATTCCGCGCGCGCGCGCGCGCGTCGTCACGCGCGCCGGCGCCGCGTTCGAGGTGCCGTCGGCGTACAAGACGGTGACGCCGTGCGGCGCGGGCGTCTTAATCAAGGTGGCGGCCGCGGAAACGGTGACCAAGGGCGGGATCGTGCTCACGGAGAGCGCGCAGCGCAAGCCCACGAGCGGTGCGTCGACGCGTTCGACCGACGCGCGCGCGCTCGAGGACGGGCGACGCGACCGCGCGACGCGCGCGGGGGATAAAGGACGACACCCTAACCTTGAGGGTTTGACGGCGGGACGCGCGGCGAGACGCGCGAGACGCGAATGGATCGACGCGCGAACGCGAGCGACGCGCGAAGACTGACGACGATGACGAATGAATCGCGCAGGCGACGTCACGGCGATCGGACCGGACGTGAAACACGTCAAGACCGGTTCCACGGTGTTGTACAGCAGATTCGGCATCGGGTGCACCGACTTGGTCGTCGCCGGCGAGGAGTACACGATGATTCGAGAACAAGATCTCATCGGTACGCTCCCGAGCAGCGGCGCGCGCGCGAACGATATCCCAAAGCTTCAACCTTGCGGCGATCGCGTCCTGTTGTCGGTGGAGAAGGCGGCCGCGGAAACCAAGGGGGGCATCTTACTCACGGAGGGGTCCAAGGAGAAGCCCATCGTCGGCGTCGTCGTCGCCGTCGGGCCGGGCAAGGCGGGCGAAAAAGACGAAGAAGTCAAGCCGATGACCCTGAAGGCGGGCGACAAGGTGATTTACTTCAAGTACGCCGGTGACCAAATGACCGACGAGGAAGGCAACGGCTTCGTCGTCTTGCACGAGAGCGACTGCTTGGCCAAGCTTTAAGCCGCGCGCGCGTCGCGTCGCTCGTTTAGAACGTCGACGTTGTGAGTACCAGCGCCGGATCGAACGTCGAACCGACACATCGCAGAGCCTTCGCCGCGCGCGTCGCGTCGCGTCCTCCCCTCGCGTCCTCGCCCTCGCCGACAAAAAAGTGTTGCTCCTGACCTCTGAGTTTCATGTCACAGAAAGCACGACCAGCGCGTCGGCGCCTTCGCCGCGCGATCGGCGCGATCGCTTACGGGCCGATCCATCGACCGACCGCGCGCGCGCGTACGCGCAAACAGTCTCGCGATCGAACCACCACCCAATAAACCACCCATCGCATTGAAATCACGCATTCAAAGACCCCGAACCGGTATCGATCTCCACCCCGCGCCGCCCGACGCGAGGCCCGTCGCGCGCGCGGTCGACGATCGCGATCGCGCGCGCGGAAGAGACGCGACACTCCCGCACACGCGCACAGGACCGACCATGCAAGTCAACGCCCTGTTCAAGAAAGCCGCCCCCGCGCCCGCCAAGACCGCCAAGGCGCCGGCGAAGACGCAGATCAAGAAGGCGCCCGCCGCGTCGCCGTCGCTGCCGTCGCTGCCGAATCCGTTCGGCGGCGACGCGCCCAAGGCGAGCGCGAAGACGGTCAAGAAGGCCGCGCCGGCGAAGAAGGCGGTCGCGAAGAAGGCGCCGGTCAAGAAGGCGCCGGTCAAGAAGGCGCCGGTCGCGAAGAAGGCGGCCAAGTCGCCGACCGCGGCCAAGGAGGCGCTCGCGAAGTGGTACGGTGCGTATCTTTTAAAGAGGATCGGATAGGATCGTTCGACGCGCGCGACGACGCGCGGACGCGCGGGGACGCGCGCGCGCGATGGGAATCGATCGTTACGTGCGCGTTCGCGCGAACGGGGCGACGCGGGACGCGCGCGCGGGAGGACGCGCGGCGGAAATCGGAAGATATGGTTGAGATCGCGCGCGCGGCGCGGGACGGAGGCGGGACGCGGGACGGACGCGCGCGAGGGACGATCGAGCGGGCGCGAGGGACGCGCGGCGCGCGCGGGGGTGAGAAGGGCGAAGGAAACGCGCGCGATGGGGAGACTGACGATGCGCGACGACGCGTTCGACGCAGGTCCGGACCGTAAGTTGTACTTGCCGGGCGGCCTCTTGACCAAGGCGGATTTGCCGAGCTACCTCGACGGTACGCTCGCGGGTGATTACGGCTTCGACCCGCTCGGCCTCGGCGCCGACGGTGCGATCGAGCGATACCGCGTCGCGGAAGTCATCCACGCTCGATGGGCGATGCTCGCGATCCCGGGTATCGTCATCCCGGAGGCGCTCGGCTTGCCGGGCGGCGTCTGGACGGAAACCGGCAAGGTGTTCCTCGACGGCGAAACCGGCCGTCCGTTCTTCCTCGAGAACCCGATCGTGTTCGCGGCCATCCAAGTTGCGCTCTTCGCTGGTGTCGAGCAATTCCGCTCGAGCGGTGAAGGTCCGGCCGGTTTCGTGCCGTTCAAGGGCAAGTTCGACGAGTCGGCGTTCAAGGGCCTCGACCCGATCAACCCGGGTGGCCCGCTCGACTTCTTCAACGTCGCCTCCGACCCGCAAGACTTGGCCCTCTTGAAGGTCAGGGAAATCAAGAACGGTCGCTTGGCGATGATCGCCATGTTGGGCGTCTTCGTGCAAGGTCTTACCACCGGTGAAGGTCCGGCTGCCAACTGGGGCAAGCACGTCGCCGATCCGTTCGGTACGTAACGCGCGCGCGCGCCTCGCCCATCGACGACCGCGTTCGCGTGTTTTCCACGAGCACTCACTGACCCCGATATCTCTCGTCTCCCACGCAGGTTACAACTTCGTCACCCTTCAAGCCATCGACCGCACGCCGGTTCTTTAAGCGCGAGTTTGAAACAATTTTTCAAACTTTTGTGACGCGACCTGTTCATGTATAGCCGCTCGACCGGCTCGCTCGTTCACTTGTAACGGAAGACCGTGATATTCAACCACGACGCGCTCGACGCGTCGGCGCGCGACGCGTCACATCACCGATAGCTGCCGCCAGCGCGCATCTCTCTCCAGTCGTCGCCGCGTCGCCGCGCGCGCCGCGCCGCACTCGGCGCCTCCGCGCGGCGTCGTCATGGCATCCATCGCCATCGCCCGCGCGTCGACGTCGTCCCGCGCCCGCGCGACGACGATCCGATCGAAGTCGCCTTCATCGACGCCTCCGCCGTCGCCGGCGCGTCGAACGCGCGCGCGCGCGTCGATCGTCGACGACGCGCGCGCGGTCGCGTCCATCGGCAGCGCGACGCCGAAACGCCGTCGTCGCGCGCCGACGCGCGGCGACGTCGCGGCGGCGCATCGCGCGACGGCGGCAGAAGCGTCCGCGGCGACGCCGAGCTCGAGCGAGACGTCGGCGACGTCGAGCATCGTCACGCTGCTCGTCGCGGGCGTGGCGAGCGTCGGTTGCATCGCGGCGACGCACGCGGCGCGAGGTCCGCACGCGCGCGCGATCGGATCGATGGCGCTGGGGTTGTTGCTCGCGCTCGTGGGGTACAAGAAAAAGTCGCTCGACGAAAGCGGGGCGCTCGCGGCGATCGGGGTGGGGTTCGGGAGTATTTACGCGGATGTTCGATTCGGCGCCGCGCTCGCGGCGTTCTTCTTCGCGTCGAGCGCGGTGACGCGCGTGCGGTCGGACGTGAAGAAGCGGGTGGATGAACACTTTAAAGTCGGTGGTGGGCGCGATTGGGTGCAAGTGTTCGCGAATGGGTTCGTGCCGACGGTCATCGCGCTCGCGTTCGCGTCGGGCGGTTTCGGCGCCGAGGCGACGAGCGCTTTGGCGAGCGCGTACCTCGGATATTACGCGTGCTGCGGCGGCGATACGTTTGCGAGTGAGCTCGGGGTTTTGTCAAAATCCAAGCCCAGGTTGATCATCGACTGGCGGCGCGAGGTCGCCGCGGGAACGAACGGCGGCGTCACCGCGTTGGGCTGGGTCGCGAGCGCGAGCGGCGGCGCCGTCGTCGGCGCGGCGTTCCATCTAGGTCAATCAGCCCTTCGCGCGGTCGCGACCGACGGCGGCGCGCTCGTCGCGCCCTCTAACGCCGCGTCAGTGATCGCATTCGGTGCCGTCGCCGGCGTCTTCGGCTCGCTCGTGGACAGCGTTCTCGGCGCCACGATTCAATACTCGGGCTTTTGCGAAGAGCGTCAAAAAGTCGTCAGCAAACCCGGGCCCACGGTGACCCGCATCAGTGGTTCAGAATTCCTCAGCAATAGCGCGGTGAATTTGGTGTCCGGCGTGATAACCGCCGTCGTCGCCGCGTGGCTGTCGCCTTTGTTGTAACGCATCGCGCCGCGGCGCCGTCGCGCGCGTCTTCCCGTCGCCTCACCTCGCGCCTCTCCCCGATGTTCCCTCCCCGCGCCGGTCAGTGCGCGTGCGTCATCGACGGCGCGCACACCGAGTTCTTGATCACCGAGTACGCCGACCGCGTCCTCGTCGTCGCGACGCAGATCGGTAAACTCGGCACGGTGTTTCATCTCTCTCGCAGTCAATCGGTCGAGCTCAGCGATCCCTCCTACGAGGACGACGGCGAGACGATGGACGACGCGACGGCGAGCATGGACACCGTCATCGCGCGCACGGTGATCGGCAGGCGCGACGACGACGCGCTGCGGGCGTGCGCGAGAAGGATAGCGGACGTGCTGTTCACCGAAGGTTTGGAAAAGTGCGTCGAGCGACGCCGCGACGAGACGACGCGCGAACGCGACGACGACGCGCGAACGCCAGACTGACGCGAAAACGCCGGGCGCGCGATTTTTACGACGCGCAGGCCGATCGTGTGCGCGCTGGGGTTGCGGTCGGACGCGAGCTTGGAGGCGAAGCGGGCGGTGGCGCGAGTCGCCGTCGAACGCGGTCGCGAGTTGTTGGCGGCGTCGCGCGCCGCGGAGGGAAGCGGAAGTCGTAGTTTTGATTAGCGTGCGCAGTGCTGTGCAATACATAGATGTTGATAGGTTAGAGCTCGTCTTTGGTGGTGGGATCGAACGCGCACGAGCCGTCGCCGGCGTCGGAGGCGCACGCCTCTTTCGCTCGCGCCTCCGCCTCCGCCTTCAGCTTTGCCTGTGCGATCTTCTCTTCGAGATTGCGATAATCTTTCGTCTCATCGTGCGTCATTGTAGCGTTCGTGCCGTTGACGTTGACCACGACGTCGCCGCTTTGCGAGTTTTTGACGTTCAAGTCGTCCACCGTCGTATTCAGCAATTTGTCGATATCTACGTCGATGCCTTGCGCCTCGACGTGTTCCTTGAATCGCTCCGCACCCTCCTTTTGCAGCCGGCGCTTCTTCTCCGCCCCGGTTTCCAATTCATCCGCGCCGGCATTCCTTAGTATCTCGGCGATCTCGCGTTCGCCCATCAGCATGGCGAGCTTTTGCGCCGATAGCCCCAAGTCCATCATCGGTGTCTTTTGCACGTAATTGACCACAGCTCCGGCCTCGACCAAGATCCGTACGCACTCCGCGCACTTGGATAACACCGAACGCATGAGCACGGTGTACCCGATCGCGTCAATCTCGTTTACGTTGGCGCCGTAATCGATCAACAAATCCATCGCTCGCGCGTTTCCTAAGAACGCCGCCTTCATGATCGGCACGTAATGCCGCGTCTCTCCCAACTTTTGACACTTCTCTCTCAAATTCGGCTTCCATCTCAACAAATCTTCGAGCTCCTCCATATCGTCGTCATCGATCGCCTCGTGTATCGAACCGATCGCGCTCTCGCCTTCGCCGAGCTCGGGATCGTACGGCTTAAATTCCTCCTCCTCGACCGGCTTCTTCGCCGCCTTCTTCACCGACTTCTTCCGTCGCTTCTTTTCCTTGATCACCGATTCGACCGATTCCACGTCCACGGGCACCTCCTCCCTCTTCGCGTCCGCGACGACGTTCGCCGTCGCCGTCTCGCCGTCCGCCGCCGTCGCCGCGTCGCTCTCCCCGTTCCACCCGAAATTCGCCTCGCACGCGCGCGCGCGCACCGCGACGACGATCGCGCACGCGCACGCCAGGACGATTTTCGCGCCGCGTCCGCGCGCGCGTCGTCGCGTCGTCGCCGTCGTCGTCGTCGTCGTCGTCGATGATTCCGCGAACACCATCGCGCGTTTCGATCGCGCGCGTCCGGCCGCGCGCGCGTCCCGCGTCCCGCGTCCGTCCCGCGCCGCGCGCCGCGTCCCGCGCGTCCGTCCTCGCGGCTCGCGTCGCGCGCGCGCGTCGCGCGCGGTCGTGTGTCGTCGCCACTCGTCGACGCGACGCGATGGCGACGCGCGCCGCGCTGTCGACGCGGCCGGCGCCGGCGCGCGCGCGCGCGCGTCCCGCGCGGCGCGCGACGATCGCGCGCGCGCGCGACGCGGACGTCGTCGTCGTCGGCGCCGGTCTCGGCGGCCTGAGCGCGGCGGCGCTGCTCGCGTCGCAGGGACTGCGCGTGACCGTGCTCGAGGCGCACGTCGTCGCGGGCGGCGCCGCGCACGCGTGGACGCGCGGTGGATACACGTTCGAATCCGGACCGTCGCTGTACTCGGGGCTGGAGGCGCGACCGACGACGAACCCGATGGGACAGGTGCTGCACGCGATCGACGAACGCGCGGCGTGCGCGCGGTACAACACGTGGACGTGTCACCTGCCGGAGGGAACGTTCGTGACGGAGGTCGGGAACGATCAGTTCTTGGAGGTGCTGCGAGAGTACGTGGATGAGGAGGCGTGCGAGGAGTGGACGCGGTTGAAGGCGCTGATGGAACCGCTGGCGACGGCGAGCGCGTCGCTGCCGCCGGCGGCGGTGCGAAGCGACGTCGGAGGGGCGTTCACGCTGGCGCGATTCGTGCCGGGATTGGTGCGATCGGCGCCGTACATCGGGAAGATTATGGCGCCGTATAGCAAGTTTATGGCGGAGAACGACATCAAGCACCCGTTCATTCGTAATTACATGGAGATGCTCTGTTTTTTGCTCAGCGGGGCGCCCGCGAGCGGAACGATGGCGGCGGAGATCGGATACATGTTTGACGATTGGTACAAGCCAAACTCGATGCTCGAGTTTCCGATGGGCGGGAGCGGAGCGATCGTGGACGCGCTCGTGCGAGGGCTGAAGAAGTTTGGCGGCGAGCTAGAGCTCGGGACACACGTCGAGGAAATCATCGTCGAAGGCGAAGGCAAGGAGAAGCGCGCGACGGGCGTGCGGACGAGAGACGGAAAGGTTTACAAGGCTAACAAGGCTGTGATATCGAACGCAACGCTCTGGGACACGGTACCGATGCTACCACCGGATGCGATGCCTCGAGAGTGGATAGAAGAAGCGACATCGACGGCGATGTGCGAGTCGTTCATGCACTTGCATCTCGGCATCGACGCCGCCGGCCTTCCCGATGACTTAGAGATTCATCACATTTACGTCGAAGATTGGGATCGCGGCGTCACGGCGGAGCAAAACATGGTGCTCGTGAGCATTCCTTCCGTACTCGACCCCTCGATGGCGCCCGAGGGCAAGCACGTGATTCACGCGTACACGCCCGGAAACGAGCCCCTCGATATTTGGGACGGGCTCGACCGTAACTCGGACGAGTACAAAAAGTTGAAGGAGGAACGCTCGCAAGTGCTTTGGAAAGCTGTAGAAAAGATCATCCCAGACGTGCGCAAACGCTGCGAAATCACGATGGTCGGCACGCCCGTGACGCAAAAGAGATTCTTGCGAAGGGCGAAGGGCACGTACGGGGGCACGGGTTGGATATCCGAGGATCAAGACAGCATTCCGATCACGAGCGCGTCGACGCCGCTTCCAGGCCTGCTTGTCGTCGGCGACTCTAACTTTCCCGGCCCTGGCGTCCCGGCCGTAGCCGCGGGCGGTTGGAGCGCGGCGAATGAATTGATTTCACCGCTTCAAACCGCCGCTTTGCTCGACAAAGTGTGTCCTCCGGGGACGTCAAAGTGAGGCTGTGATTCATTTTTAGAACTCATTTCGTTATATTAAGTAAAGAATTAAGAGTCGTAAGAGTTAATTTCAGAGCGCTGTAACGTGTAAGACGCGCTCACTGCGGCTGAGCGGATTCGCCGCCGCGACGTTCTCGTCGTCGCGCGATCAAGCCGCCGGAGGCACGTCGTCTCCGTCGTCGTCGTCAGCCATGAACGCATCCTTCGCCGACGCCTCGTGCGAGGCATGTCTCGATCCCTTTCCAGAGTGTTTTTCCTTGTGCTTTCGGATCGCTCTCGTCACGATATCCGCGCACGAATCAATCGTCGCGTACAAGTTCTCTCCCGTCCCGTCGGCGTGCAGCGTCGTCCCTCGCGTCATCAAAACCGTCACCTCCGTCTTATGTTCGTGCCCGCCTCGAGAATCCTCCCCGCCGCGCGCGCTGCATCGCACGTCCACCTCACGAATTTCCCTCGGATCCACGTGCGAGCACGCCTTCCCGATCTTCGCGCGGCAGTACTCGTCGATCGCCGGCGTGATTTCCAAATGCAGCCCTTGGACGAGCATCTTCACGTCCGATCCCGCGTTCGCCGCGCGCACGCGCACCGCGCCGCGCGCGCCCCCCCCCCGCGCGGAGCATTTTCGCGCGCGCGTCCACCGCGCGTCGCGCACCGCGCTCGCGCCGCACGACGTCCTCGGCACCGCGTTCGACATCCTCGGTCGTTACGCGTCGTTCGCGATGTTTTCAAGATTACTTTCGCGCCCCTCTCGCGTCTCTTCCGGCGCGCGTCTCGCGCGCGCGACGCTCGACGCGGTGCGACGAGAATTCGTCCTCGCGTTCGCGCGCGCGTCGAGTCGATCGCGCGTTCGACGGCGCGGCGTTCGCGTCGTAATGTGCGATCGATCCGTCGATCGCGATCCACGTCAGATTTTCAGCGCGCGCGATCGCTCGCTCGATCGATCGATCGCGCGATCGGCGATCGAACCTCGCGAAGAGGTTGCGCGGCGTCGGTCGATCGACGATGCGGGTTTCGAGGCGCGCGCGCGCGATCGATCGAGCGGCACTGCGCGACGCGCGCGCGCGTCGTCGACGATGCGCGCGCGACTCGTCGCGTCGAGCGCGCGGTTGTGCGCGCGACGCGCGGTGAGGGCGCGACGGGAGTGCGCGCGGGCGTGCGCGACGACGCCGGGGGCGAGAGTCGCGCCGCGACGGGCGTGGGGGACGCGAACGCGCGCGACGTCGTCGCGAGGGGGCGACGGCGGACGGACGACGACGACGGTGGATCCGACGCGCGCGAGCGAGCGCGGGGCGAAGCGGGCGACGATCGATCTGCAGCCGCCGAAGGGGACGCGAGATTTCCCGCCGGAGGAGATGCGACAGCGGTCGTGGCTGTTTGGACACTTTCGAGAGTGCGCGAAGGTTTTCGGGTTCGACGAGTTCGACGCGCCGGTGCTGGAGAGCGAGGAACTGTTCACGAGGAAGGCTGGGGAAGAGATCACGACGCAGTTGTATAACTTTTCGGATAAGGGCGATCGCAGGGTGGCGCTGAGGCCGGAGTTGACGCCGTCGTTCGCGCGGTTGATTTTGCAGCAAGGCAAGTCGTTGGCGTTGCCGGCGAAGTGGTTCGCGATCGGGCAGTGCTGGAGATACGAGCGCATGACGCGAGGAAGACGTCGGGAGCATTATCAGTGGAATATGGACATCGTCGGCGTGAGCGGGGTGGAGGCGGAGGCGGAGTTGTTGGCGGCCATTACGACGTTTTTCAAGAGGGTGGGGGTGACGAGCGCCGACGTCGGCATCAAGGTGAGCTCGCGAAAGCTGTTGCAGGAGGTGTTGACGCGGTTCGGGATCGACAGCGAATCTTTCGCGCCCGTGTGTGTGGTGGTGGATAAGATTGAAAAGCTCCCGCGCGAAAAGATTGAGGAAGAGCTCAGAGAGCTCGGCGTGAGCGACGAGGCGGTGGAGGGCATCTTGGCGGCGACGTCGATGCGCACGGTAGAAGAGCTCGAGGCCCTCATCGGCCCGGACGCGGAGGCGGTGAAGGACTTAAAGAAGCTTTTTGAGTACGCCGATGCGTACGGCTACCGAGATTGGCTCGTGTTCGACGCGTGCGTCGTTCGCGGTTTGGCGTACTACACGGGCATCGTCTTCGAAGGTTTCGATCGCGCGGGCGAACTTCGCGCCATCTGCGGTGGCGGGCGATACGACATGCTTCTTGGGGCGTTAGGCGGCGAGAATCAACCCATGGTCGGGTTCGGGTTCGGCGACGCCGTCATCGTGGAGCTGCTCAAGGATAAGGGTTTGATGCCCGACTTTTCCAAGGGCGACGTCCAAGACTTGGTGTTCCCGCTCGGCGAGTCGCTGCGCCCGGCGGCGATGCGCGTCGCCGCCCAGCTTCGCGACGCCGGTCGCACCGTTGATCTCATCCTCGAAGACAAGAAAGCGAAATGGGCGTTCAAGCAAGCCGAACGCGTCGGCGCCCAACGCGTCATTTTGCTCGGCGAAAAGGAATGGGAAGCGGGCAACGTTCGCGTCAAAGACTTAGCCAGCCGCGAAGAGGTCGACGTCAAATTGGAAGATCTCAAATAATTAATAAATGATGCATTATCACTTTCAAATTGGAAGGTCTAAAATAATTGATGCGTTCTCACTCTCGGCAAACATCCACGAATCCGTGAGACGCGCGCGCGCGACTTCTCTCAGTAACACTTTCCGCCCTCCGTCGGAATCGCGTTCGGCACGTATCCAAAGTGTAACACCTGGTTCGCGAGCACTCCCAATCCGATCAACGCCACCAAGAACGAGATACCTTCCGCGCCACCGAGCACGCCTCCCGGGCCCGCCGGAAGCCCCGAGCCCGTCTTAATCTTCTTCGCCGTCGCCGCGACGACGAACGCCGTCACCACGAGATAAGAAACGCCCTCCAACGCGCCGAGGCTTCCGCCGGGCCCCGGCGGCAGCCCGCACCCGGTGTTGTACAGCACCCAGAGCGACCAGGACGTCACGCCGTTGGCGACGAGCCCGACCGCGCCCGCGATCGCTTGCGCGTCACCCGAAAGCAAACCACTCATCGTTTCGTCGCCGTCCACCGACTTTAAATCGTTCACCAGGTCCGCCTCGAAGAATCCTTTCTCGTCCTTCTTCGGCGCCGCGCGCGCGAGAACGCGCGCGCGTCCGTTCCGCGGCGCCGCGCGCGCGGCGACGCGCGCGCGCGGTCGCGCGGTCGCTCTCAAAGTCAACATGTGTGCCTCTCGAGTCGCGCAGTGACGCCAAACGGCGTCGCTCATGCGCGTCTGCGCCGCGTGCGAGCTCCGCTTTCGCGCGTGCGTCGACCGCGACGCGTACGTCGAGGCGTGCGACGCCGAGACGGCGCCGATCGAGCGATCGGGCGACGCGAACGAGGCGTCGAGCGCGTCGAGCGCGTGTTCGGTGTGCCTGGGCATCTTACAAATCGCCGTCTCTCGCGCGCCGCGCGCGTCGAACGAGCGCGCGCGCGATGAAAGGCCGAAAACCATATTAGACATCGCGTCCGTCGACGCGTTCGCGACGCGCGCGGTCGCGCGTGGACACAGACCGGGGTCGTTTAAGCTTAACGTGATTTTACCGGCGGCGGTGCTCGCGCGCGAGAGAGCGACGCTTTTATCGCGCGCGATCGATCCCGCGACGACGCGCGTGACGCCGATCGACGATGCGTTGCGAATCATCGTCGCGCCGACGCTCACGGAGGCGCTCGGGTGCGAGGAGAACGCGAACGGGGCTGAGTACGCGCTGACGGCGAAGTACAAGTACGGCGACGACCAACGCGAGACGGAATTTCTATCCGCGGTGAAGCTTCAGTTGAGCGCGAAAGAGCGAGAGGCGAGGCATAAGCGAGGAAAGAAGGGATGGGATAAGCAGCGATGGCAGGGGAAGCGCAAGCGAGGTGGTGGAGGTGGGAAGAAGGATGACTTTCTCGCGAAGCTGAGTTCGCCAGAGGATCCGTTCGCGGACGAATTCGAGACGGCGACGAGGGCGTACGAAGACGCGGCGCGGCGTCTCGCCGACGCGCGATTCAACGAGAGCGATGCATTCATGGAGGCTTTCGAGCTGACCGCACCGCGGTATCGCGTGCGGTGCGTGCTGGAAGCGTTTCACGCGCCCGTGCACGTCGGCGGTTGGTACGTCAAGCTCGATCGCGGCGTGCCCCAGTCGCAGTGGATCTCTCGCGAGACTGGCGCGCGAATAGGGCGCGGAAGCGTGGTCGAGGCGATCGAACGAGTGGTTCTGAAGGGACTAGGATCGAATGGGGCGAAATTCAACAGTTCTGGTCGCGAAGACATGGACGTGCGCATGCTGAGCGACGGACGTCCGTTCGCGTTGCAGGTGCACGACCCCAAGACGCCGCTCGCGAGCGCGGAGAACGTGGCCGCCATGGAGCGCGAAATCAACGCACAGTCCGATATCACGGGCGTGCGCGTTCGCGGTCTGTGCTTCACGACGAAGGAAAACTATCACGCGGTCGGGATGAGCTCAGAAGAACACGAAAAAGAAAAGAGTTACGTCGCCATCGTGCGCGTCTCGCGCGAGGCGACGCCCGAGGACCACGAAAAGATCGCCTCGACGTCGCGCTTGGTCGTGCAGCAATCCACCCCCACGCGCGTCGCGCACAGACGCGCGGACTTGGTGCGTCCGAGGACGATCGTCAGCATGTCCTCCGAGCCCATCCCTGGATCTCCAGACTCCTTCATCCTGCGTCTTCGCACGCAAGCGGGCACGTACGTCAAAGAGTTCGTGCACGGCGACGCCGGGCGCACCGCCCCCAGTCTGGGCGACTTACTCGGCTGCAGGGCCGAGATCATTCAACTCGACGTCACCGCGATCAACGACGACTGGAATCCCAGCGGCGCTCCTCGCGTCGCCTAGAATAGCGTTGTAGAACGCCGCAGAGCGCGACGCGAGCGACGCCATGCGTCGTCCGCGCGTGCTCTTTTGCGGTCTAGAATTCGAAGACGGCTACGCCCACACGCGCGCGTACGTCGACGACAACGATCTCGACGTGGACGTCGCGCGATGCGCGCGCGAGGACGTCGCGCGCGAGATCTCGCGCTGCGATGTCGCCGTTCCGCTCATGACGAAACTCGACGCCGAGCTGTTGAAAATCGGCGCCGCCGGCGCGCTGACGCACGTCCTGCAGTTCGGCGTCGGGTTAGAGGGCGTGGACATCGAGTGCGCGACCGCGCTGGGCGTCACCGTGGCGCGAATCCCTTCGGAGAAGACGGGGAACGCGACGAGCACGGCGGAGCTCGCGGTGTACTTGGTCCTGGCGGCGCTGCGACGTCACGACGCCATGTCGGCGAGCGTGCGGAGTCGTAAACTCGGCGCGCCGACGGGGAACGCGCTGAGCGAGTGCGAGGTGATGATACTGGGATGGGGGGCGATCGGGGTGAAGATTGCGGCGCGATTGCGCGGATTTGAGTGCGCGTTGACGGCGGCGCGTAAATCAAAGTGGGCCGAGGACGAGAGCGATCGATGTGGGATACCGTTGCGAGCGGTGTGCGGGACGAGCGATCGGGATGGATTGCGTGCGCTGTTGCGCGCGGCGGACGTGGTGTGCGTCGCGTGCACGCAAGATCCGTCGAACGCCGGGATGATCGACGACGAGTTTTTGGCGGCGATGAAGCCGGGCGCGGCGTTGGTGAACATCGCGAGAGGGGGCTTGTTCGATCGCGACGCCGTGTTGAAAAGCTTGAAAAGTGGGCATTTGGGTTATTTAGCGAGCGATGTGGCGTGGAGTGAACCCGTCGATCCCGAGGATCCGATCGTTCGGCACGAGCACACGTACTTCACGCCTCACATCGCCGGAGTGACGCACTCGAGCTATAGAATGATGGGGGAAATAGTCGCGACTAGCGCGTCTCGCTTGGTCGAGTTTAGGAAATTAACCGATATACAGGTTGTGAATTAAAACAACGTTCTATCTACAGCGTGGTTTCTACTCCTCCCCGAGCGCGCTTCGGTGCAGCGCCTGAACCGACGCTGGCATGATGCCTCCCCGCTTCCCGACCAAAAATCCTTGTCCGCCGACCGCCGCGTTGACACCGGCGTCTTTGTACTTCACCCTCCCCTTTTCTTTTTTACCTTTCTTTTGATACTTGTGCTCAGCGCGTTGTCGCTCTTTGGTTCTGCCCGTTTGGATTCCGAGCGTCGCCATCATGTCATCCAAAACCGCGGCGGCGAGCGGGTCGTCAGGCACGCCGTCATCGTTTTTCGACTCATTGCGAGCGCTAGGCTCGATCGCACCGGCGCCGTACCCGGCGACCGCATCTTCGCCCACGCGCGACGCCCCGAGCGGGCCGTCGTAGCCATCTGGGGCGACGCAATACAGCAGCTTTCCGCTGATGTAATCCTTGAGCACGGCGCGACCGGCGCGAACTTCGTCCGGTCTATTGCCTTGAACGGTGTACCCGCGCGCAGCGCAGTACGCCCGCAGGAATTCGCGAGCGGTTGCGTTTCTCCCTTGGTCTTCATGGAGCGCGGGTAATGGAAGCGTCAAGTTGTACACGTGTTCGATGGTGGACCTCGGAATACGTTCGGCGATGATTTCGATCGGCTTGGTGACATCCGTGAGACGATCGACGGGTATGACGCCGTTACACACCAAATGCGCCTTTGACGTTGAGAATGTCGGAAACACGAGACCTGGGCAGTCGGCCAGAAGCAAATCGTCGCCGAGCTCGAGGGTTTGAAAGTGCTTCGTTTTACCGGGCGTGGCGCTCACGCCCGTCTTCTTCGACGCCACGATGGCGTTCACCGTGCTCGACTTACCGACGTTCGGGTAACCCACCATACCGACCACGACACGGTTCGCTTGTGGGCCTTTACGTTTCACTCGAGTCGAACCCATGGCCTCCACCGCCGCTTCCGCGCGCTTTTGTAGAATGTCTAAGAGCTCGGCGCGGGACCAAATGTGCGCTGGATCGGCGGCGTCGGCGCTATCGAATTGCATCTGATGGAGCGTCTCAGCGTGCGCATCCGCGGCTTCACGCGCAGCTTCCGCCTTCGCGCTAAGTTCCGCGGCGAGCTCCATGGCGTCATCGTCGATCTCGTCACCCGCGTGAAGGGTCAATCGCCTGTTTGTCTCCTCGAGCTCCTTCGCCGTCTGCGCCGCCTTGGCGGCGATTTGTTCAGCCTCAATCTCCTCGTACGCCGCCTTAGCGGACCAAAACAAGAATGAAATCCCTTTGGCGTTGAAATACTCCGCCCACGCCCGGCGAAGTTCTTTACTGAGTAAATCCGCCTTGTTCAACAGCAGCATCGTCGCCTTGCCCGGATTCAGCTCCTTGACGTACGCCTCCAAATCCTCGCATCTATAAAACAACGGATCTCGCGCGTCCACCACTTGCACGACGACGTCCGATCGCTCGCACACTCGCCACAACTGTCGCCAAATCTCCAAGTTCTTCTCGAACGGCGTCAGCGAGCACCTCGAATCTTCCTCGACCGCCGCCAGCGCGCGCCGCCACTCCAAAAACCCGCGCCGTTCGTTTTCATCCACCTCCTCCGCTCGCATCTCGTGCGTCCACGCCGGTCGTCTCGGCACGCTCAGCGCGTCTTTATGTAGCGTTTCCGCCTCCCCCCGCGCTCGCGCGCGCGCCGCCGCATCCTCCATCGCCGTCTCGTTCGTCGCGCCGCCGCCGTCTCGTCCGTCGTCGCCCCCCGCCACCACCGCCGCCCGCTCCCGTCCGCGCGCCGTCGTGAAGTCTCGATTCGCCAGCGACGCCAGGTGAAAGAATTCATCCAGCTCGCTCCGCTCGAGCACCGATCCGCTGCCGTCCGCGCGATTTATGTCCGTCGTTCGCGAGTAGTTCATGAAATCGCCCGCCGTGGACTCGTGCGCGCCGTACGCCGTCTGTCCCGCGCCCGGCGCCTCGCCGCGGCGCTTGGACCTCGCGAGCGATCCTCCGAGCGCGCCCTGCCTGGGCGCGCGCCCGCCGTCGCGCGCGCCGCCCATGCTCGCGTTCGGCGACGCGGCGATGTGGCGGCGGCGCCGCACTTCCGCGCGCGACGACGCGACCGCGCGACGCGACCGCGCGCGCGAACGCGCACGACCCGCGAGCTCACGAACGCGCGCGCGCGAGGACGACGCGCGACGCGCGCGAGTCCGAGGCGAGATGGCGACCAAGGTGCAGCGCATCATGACCCAGCCGATCGTGCGTTTCGACGCGACGCGACGACGCGCGCGACGACGCGACCGCGACGCGACCGCGACGCGCGACGCGACCGCGCCTCGACGCGACCGCGACGCGCGCCTCGACGCGAGCGCGACGTCGACGGGACGCGCGCGGACGCGAATTCGAGAATTCCTCTAGGGTAGCCGCGCCGCGCGTCGACGCGAATCGAACGAAATCGAGCCGACGCGACGGACCGAACGACTGACGACGGCGCGATGACGCGTCGCGCGGACAGAATTTGATCTTTCGGTTCCTGCAGACCAAGGCTCGGGTGCAGATTTGGATGTACGAGAATCCGGACACGTGCGTCGAGGGACGAATCGTCGGCTTCGACGAGTACATGAACTTGGTGTTGGACGACGCGGAGGAGGTGACGGAGAAGAAGTCGCGTCGCGTCGGCGTGGGGAGGATTTTGTTGAAGGGGGATAACATCACGTTGATGCGAAACGTGAGCAAGTGAGCGCGCGCGCGCGCGACGCGGATGTAGCTTTGTTAATCGTAAAATCACCGTAGGAAGGATTCGCCGGGCGCGGCGGACGCGCCGCGACGCCACACGACGACGCGCGTCTCGCGTCGCGTCGCGTCGATCGCGTGGATTCGCGCGAACATGACGACGCCCTCGACGTCGCGGCACGCGCGCGCGCCGTCGATGTCGTCCACAGACGCGTTCGAGCACCAAAACTTTAACGCCGTGGATTTCATCAATCGAGTGCTCCCGGACGAACGCGCGCTCGCGGGCGTCGATAAGATGATCGCGAAGCTCCGCGCGCGCGTGAAACTGGTGGACGCGGAAATAATGGGCGCGCTGCGAGCGCAACACGGGAGCGAAGCGCGAGCGAGGGACGATTTCGAGGTGATCGTGAGCGGGATCGACGCGCTCGCGGAACGCGCGACGGAGACGGAGAGAAAGGCGGCGGCGACGGAGGCGAACGTGCGAGAGATATGCGCGGATATAGTGCGATTAGATAGGGCGAAGAATCACTTGACGAATTCCATCACGACGCTGCGACGGTTGTCGATGTTCGTGAGCGGGATGGAACAGTTGGAGTTGTTCGCGTTGCGGAGGCAGTACGGGGACGCGGCGAATTTGTTGCAGGCGGCGTCGCAGTTGGCGACGCACTTCGAGGGGTACTCGCAGATTCCGAAGATTGCGGAGTTGCAGGAAAAGTATCGCGGGGTGAAGAATCAGTTGCGCGCGGCGGTGTTTGATGATTTTCACACGACGTGGCTGCCGCACGTGATGGACGGCGACGCCGCGGCGCAGAAGAAATTACGCGACGCGTGCCTCGTCGTGAACGCGCTCGAACCGAGCGTGCGCGAAGAGTTAGTCGGCAACCTCACAAACAGAGAGCTGACCAACTACGCGTCAGTTTTCAGCGCGCACGAGAGTGGAGATTTCCTCGGTCGCATCGCGAGACGGTATGATTGGATCACGCGACAGTTACAATCGAAGGAGTCCATGTGGGCGGTATTTCCAGCGCATTGGCGCGTGCCACAACTTTTAAGCGTGTCTCTTTGCAAGCTCACGCGCGCACAACTCGCGGAGGCGCTTGATGCCCGCGGGCCGCACGACGTACAAAAGCTCTTGCACGCGATGCACGTCACCATAGAATTTGAGATGGAGTTAGACGAGCGTTTCGGCACTGGCGCGGGTGTGGAAGACGACGAGCTCGAAGGTGACAGTGCGTCGGCTTCGATGCTCCGGCAGAAACTCGAGCGCGCTGAGCGCGAGAAACAGACAGAAAACTTGCGCGGAGGGCGCGTCCTGCCCATGGATTCGGCCGCGGAAGCCGCGGCGACGTTCATGTTTCGGGGGAGCGTTGGATCGTGCTTCGAAGATCATCTCGCCGATTACGTCGCACTCGAGCGACGTCAATTATTTGAGCAGATCAACGAAAGTATTCGAAACGAAACTTGGCAGGGTGACGAAACAAACCCACGAATTTTGGCGAGCGCGACGAGCGTGTTTTTGAACATAAAGAAAGTGTTCAAGCGATGCTCCAATTTGACGCGCGGTAAGACGCTCTTCGCCGTGCACCAGGTGTTCGTACAAGTTCTCATCGCGTACGCCAAGGCTTTGAACGAACGCATCGACGTCGCAGCGTTGAACGCGACGGACGCTCGCCGTCCCGAGGCGCAGCGAGCGGCGGAAATCAAGTGCATATGTCTCATCGTCAATACGGCTGAGTATTGCAACGAAACCGTCGGTCCACTCGGTGATTCTATGGTCAAATCGTTGGAAGACAATTTCAAGGAGAAAGTCGACATGATGGACGTCGAAGATGCGTTCAGCACGACACTGTCTGAGGCACTGAACAAACTCATCGGCGTGGTGGAGGCGAAATCAAACCTCGTCTCTGGGATGCTTCGCGTGAACTGGGGCGCGCTCGACGTCGTCGGCGACCAGAGCGAGTACGTAGACACGTTCGAACGCGCTATTGCGCACGCGATGCCTGTGCTTCGCGCTTCAGTGAGCGACATCCATCACACATTCTTTTGCGAGAAACTGGCGTCGTCAATCGCGCCGAAATTGTACATCGCAGTGTTCAAGTGCAAGCGCTTTTCGGAAATCGGCGGTCAGCAACTTTTGCTCGACATGCACGCGGTGAAAGCAATTTTACTGTCCTTGCCCGCCATAGCCGCTGCCGGTACGGACGTCACCGCCGAACCATCGGCGCCGCCGATGAGTTACGCGAAGATGATCGCTCGCGAGATGGGCAAAGTCGAAGCGCTCGTGAAAACTATCCTCTCCCCGAACGACGGATTGGCGGAAACGTTCAAAGCCCTCCTTCCCATGACAGCCAACGCCACGGATTTCAAAGCTATTTGCCTGCTCAAGGGCATGAAACCAAACGAAATCTCCGAGCCCCCGTTCGGGCTCTTCGCCTCGGTCGGCGCTCCCGCCAGCTCCAAGCCGCTCGAGGATTTACCCAACGTCCCGAACAGACCCAAGGCGCCGCGCATGGACAACGTCACCGCAAAAATGTCTGGCATGTTCAAGCAGGGCACCAAACAATAGCTCGACCGTTCCTTAGCCGTCTGTACCGTTCCAAACAATAGCTCGACTGCCCCAACCGTCGCCACACCATGCCCGACGACGACCTCGCGTCTTCCGTCACCCAACGCTTCGAGGCGCGCCTGCGCGACGTCTTCCCGTCCACCGCGCTCGCCGACGCCCTCGAAAACGTCCGCGCCATCGCGCTCGACGCCGACGAAGACGCCGCCGACGGGGATTTCGAGAGCGCTTTTTCAACGCTCGACAGAGCGCTCAAAGCGCTCGCGTCGAGCGATGTTCCCGACTCGCACCTCGACGCGCACGCGCAACGACTGCGTTTGCGCGCGTTCGTCGCGCGCGGGCGCGCGGCGCTGGCTCTGGGCGACGCGGAGGCGGCGCTCTCGCTGAGCCACGAAGCGTTCGGCGAGAGCGCGTTCGACGGCGGCGACGCGGCGACGACGACGGAAGTCCTTCGCGTGAACGCGATGGCGCACAGCGCGCTCGGGAATCGCGAAGCGAGCGTGTTGGTGTGCGTGGACGCGCTGGCGCGCGGGTGCGACGTGAGCGATGGGTTTCCGGAGGACGCGGCGACGGACGCGCGGCGGCGAAGAGAGGCGCCGTGCGATACGCCGCTCGATCGGTTCGTCATGCTCGTCATGCGCTTGAATCGCACGGATGAGGACAGACAGAGGATCGCGGGGGCGTTGGAGATGCTAGAGCGAGGCTTTATCGTGGATTCGAGGGATGAGAGTGGGCATAACGTGCTTTGGGGAGCTTTGATGGGAGCCGCGGCCGTCGCCGCGGACGAAGGCGCCGCGGCGGGCGAGGAAACGGTGGCGGTCTTGCGCATGCTTCTCGAACGAGGCGCTCGAGCGAATCAAAGGTATGATTCCGGCGAAACGCCGTTGCACTTGGCGGCGTCGAGCGGGGTCTTGGGCGCCGTCGCGGCGGTGTTGGAACACGGAGGCGATCCAAACGCTCGCAACGACGACGGAAGAACGCCGCTGATGCTCGCGTGCGCGCGCAAATTGGAAGAAAGTGAGCGTCCGCACATCGTTGAAACGCTCGTGAGTTGTGGGACAAACGTTGAAGCTCGTGATTCGAATGGTTTGACGGCGCTGCACATCGCGTGCAAGTGCGGCAACGACGTCGTCGTCGAAGCGTTGCTTCGATGCAAAGCTGACTGGCGCGCGCGAACGCCGAAGCTCGGTGAATCAGCGGTGATGCTCGCGTACACTCACGCGCGTGCTTCAGGAGTGATTGCGGAGATTTTGAAGTACGTCGAATCTCTCGAGGGCGAAGCCGCGATGGTTGGCGAGACTGAATTTTTTCGCGCGACGTCTCCGCTCTTTGCGACGACGACGGCGGCGGTGCGTTGCGTGAAGGAAGACATCGCTCTGGCGAAATGGTGCGAGCGCGAAAAAGAAATAAGTGCGTGCATCGCTAAAGTGAGTGGTGTTACAACCGGGAGTGTTGATTCGGGCAAAATCATACGCTTTCCCGAAGACGCGTCGTGGAGTCCCGAGGCACGACAAGAAGTCACCGCGCTTTATTTCCGGGCGTGCGACTTTGAACTCGACGACGACGATGACAAATCAAACGTCGCCGTTTCGCTGTATCGCAAGTACGGGGACGTTCTGTCCGCGTTCATTCGATTCAATCACGCCAATTTCCCCATGTCACTCGGCGAGTCGTACGCCGACGGAGGGGAAACCTTGCCCATCGATTTCGTTGCTCGAGCGCTTTACGCCTCGAAACAAGCGAGCGGCTCGTCGACCTGCGTCGGCGTATCCTCGAGTCTGACGCCCACCAAACTACATTCACCGGTGTACGTCGCGTTCATGACCGTCATGTCGCTCAGCGTCGATCGCACGTTTCACTACGCCCCGTTCATCACCGACAACGCGAAGGCTTGGTTGATGGCTGAATCAGCGTTTATTTGCGTGAGTCGAGGCGGCGCGTACACCGCGGCGCGATTGCGAGACGCACTGAACGTCCCAACGACGGTCATATTGCTCAGGTCTGACGACGACGCAACGCCGGCGTGTTTTGTGGAAGACGCGACGGTGATCGAGCAATCGAAGTTTCGCGAGACGCGACTCGATTCGCACTCTCACGCGACGTTGCTCGTCGAACTCGTCCCGGGCGACACCGAGTTGCTCGAACTCGCCATTGACAGCTATGGCGGGACCACCCTCACGCTCGTAAACGCGCGCAGTGACGACGCCGAGTGTGAGGCCGTCGCGCGCGCGCGCGGTTTCAAAGAAGACGCTCGCAAACGCGCGCCTTCGTTCGTCGCCTCTGGCCGTCCGTTCGCGTTCTCGCGATGGACCAAATCTCCGTAGCCCCCGTAGCCCCCGTAGCCCCCGTAGCCCGGTAGTCCTAGCGGCGCGCTACACCCCAGGTTCATCGCAGCACACCATGATGACGTCCGCGTCCACGGCGTCGCTCATCGCCGCCGGCACCGTCCTTCGCCGCATCGTGAAATCGTCGTCCCCGCTCGAGTACTCGTAAATCGCCCCCTGCGCGTACTTCACCGCCAGCCCCACCATCGCGCGTCGCCCGTCGTCCGCGTCCTCCAAATCAAACCCCACGACGTACCCATCCTCTCGCCATCCCTCCGAGAACCCGTACGACGCCCATCGTCGCCGCGCGTTCGCCGCCGCGAGCGCCGTCAGGTCCGCCTCCAGCCTCGCGTTCGCGCGCGCGTTCGCCTCCGCCGACGCGATCGCCCCCATCGGGTTGTGCGCCGTGATCGCGAACAGCGCGTGCGTCCGCACGATCGCCGGCACCGCCCGCGCGCCGTCGTCGTCGTCGTCGCGCGCGCGCGGCTTGAAAAACGTCGTGCTTCCGCGCGGCGTTCCCGGGACGTCGATCCACGCGTCGAACGAGCGCGCCCACAGCGCGCGAAGCGCGCCCTCGCGGTCGGTCGCCATCGTCCGCGTCGACGCGCGACGCGGCGCGCGACACGGCGCGCGCGCGAGTCGCATCGTGCGGCGCGCGCGAACGCGAATGCGAACGCGAACGCGCATCCAATCGATCGCCGCGTCGTCACACGCCGACGCGTCTACCGTCGCGGAGACCGCGGTCGCCAGCGCGGAGCCTCGCAACGCATCGCTCGACGCCTCGCGATGCCGCCGAAGAAGAAGCAGGACGCCGCGCCCGCGGCGGAGGAGGAGGAGGAGGAGCTCTTGGATTACGACGACGTCGCGGACGCGGCGGAGACCGCGGTCGCGCCGACGGACGACGGCGCGACGGACGGCAAGGACGCGGCGAAGAAGGGTTACGTCGGCATTCACAGCACCGGGTTTCGGGACTTTTTGCTCAAGCCGGAGCTGCTGCGGGCGATCGTGGATTGCGGATTCGAGCATCCGAGCGAAGGTGAGATCTCGGTTAAATTAATGGAATTAGAGCGCGCGAGAGTCGGCGAATCGCGCGCGAATCGGCGCGAATCGGCGACGAGGACGGCTCGCGGTGGGGCGAGGGCGCGAAGCGATCTCGAAGCGCGCGCGAGCGAACGTCGAGCGCGAGGACTGACTGCGAATTAACGTACGCGATTGGCAGTGCAACACGAATGCATTCCGCAAGCCATTCTCGGCATGGACGTGCTGTGCCAGGCGAAGTCTGGGATGGGGAAGACGGCCGTGTTCGTCATCACGGTTTTGCAGCAGCTCGATCCGGTGCCGGGCGAGGTCGGCGCGGTGGTGATGTGCCACACGCGCGAGCTGGCGTACCAAATTTCGCACGAGTTTGAGCGCTTTTCTACGTTTTTGGGCGACGTGACGACGGCGGTCGTTTTCGGCGGCATTCCCATCGCCCAGCAAAAGGAGCAACTTAAGTTGCAGCCTCCGAACATCGTCGTCGCGACGCCGGGTCGTTTGAAGGCGCTCGCGCAGGACGGTACCTTGAACCTCAAGAAGTGCGCGCACTTTGTGCTCGACGAGTGCGACAAGATGTTGGAAGCCGTCGACATGCGCGCCGACGTGCAGGAGATTTTCAAGATGACTCCCCACGACAAGCAGGTGATGATGTTTACCGCGACGCTCTCCAAGGAGCTCCGCGCGCTGTGCAAGAAGTTTATGAACGATCCGATGGAGATTTTCGTCGACGACGAAACCAAACTCACGCTGCACGGTTTGGTGCAGCACTACGTCAAGCTGGAAGAGGCGGAGAAGAACCGCAAGTTGAACGATTTGTTGGACTCTCTCATGTTCAATCAAGTCGTCATCTTCGTTTCCAGCGTGCAACGTTGCAAGGCTTTGGACAAGCTCTTGCAAGAGTGCAACTTTCCATCCATCGCCATTCACGGTTCGATGGGCCAAGAAGAGCGTTTAGCGCGCTACAAGTCGTTCAAGGATGGTGACAAGCGTATTCTTGTCGCCACCGATCTCGTCGCGCGCGGTATCGATATCGAGCGCGTGAACATCGTCATCAACTACGACATGCCGTCCAGCGCGGATACGTATTTGCACCGCGTCGGTCGCGCCGGTCGCTTCGGCACCAAGGGTCTCGCCGTCACGTTCGTCGCCTCGTCCGAAGACACCGAGGTCTTAAGCTCTGTACACGAGCGCTTCGAAGTCGAGATCAAGGAGTTACCGGACGAGATCGATCAATCGACGTACATGCCGAGCTAATACGCGACGCGAATCTCGTCGTCTCGAAGACGCTCGGCCCGAGCCGCCCTCGCCTTCGAGACGCCTCTCGTACGGCGCGTTGAAACAAAAACAAAACAACTTACAGAAATTACAGAAAACTTTCACACCCGCGCGCGTTCGATCGATCCCCGCGCCCGCGCGAAGCAGTCGCCGATTCGCTTCGCCTCCGCCCTTAGTCTCAACACCCTGCGCCACAGATCGCCTCGCCGCGATGGCGCCCATCGACGCGCGCGACGCGCGCGACGACGTCGCCGCGCCGCACTCGATCATTCGAAGAGTGCTCGCCGCCGCGTCGTCTCCCGCATCGCGCGCGCGCGACGACGAACGCGCGTCGTTTTCGACGTCGGCCCCACACCGAGGACTCGGCTACGGCGCTGAAGACGACGCGGACGACGGGGAAAGCGACGTCGACGGGTTCCACGACGCGAGCGACGTCGTGATGTTCGCGTCCGACGCGAGCGACGCCGAGCGCGGGTCCGGGACGGCGATGACGACGCGGGAACGCACGACGACGCGGGCGCGCGGGCCGAGCCGAGCGCTCAGAGCGGGCGCGGGCGCGGCGGTGGGATCAGTGCTCGTTCTCGCCGCGATCGTCGGCTCGCGCCCGCGAGGAACGACGAGTGAGGTTGCGCTTTCGGTGGCGGACGAGGCCGACGCGCGCGAGGGATGGGAGCGAAGCGACGCGAGCTCGAGGGCGTCGGCGCCGGGCGGTTGGCGTTTGCCTGCGAATTACGTGCGTTCAGAAGCCTGGCGCACGAGCGAGTACGCGTCGTTAGAGACTCAAAGGGACTATGTCATGGCTTCGCTCGGACGGTTTTTCGGGTTGAGCGGGCGTTTAGGCTCGGATCCCGCGTCTTGGGATCCGACGACTGTGATTCTGGCAGACGGCGCGACGCTGCCAAAGGATTTCGACGTTCGCGAAAAGTGGCCCAAGTGCGCGGCGCTCGTGAGCGAAGCACTGGATCAGGGCGAGTGCGGTAGCTGTTGGGCAGTCGCGCCGGCGAAAGTCATGGCCGACCGTTTGTGCATCGCGACGAACGGGGCGGTGGCGTCGCACCTGTCGGCGATGCAGTTGTTGTCGTGCGGCAAGCTCGAAAACGGAACCTTCGACGCGGGTTCGACTTACAGTGGTAGCTGTGACGGTGGATTCCCGAACGAAGCCTACGAAAAGGCTCGAACGAGCGGTATCGTCTCGGGTGGTTTGTTCGGTGACGACAAGACGTGCATGCCATACGCGTTCGCGCCGTGCCAACATCCATGCAACCCGAACCACGTCGCGCAATGCCCGACGACGTGTCGAAATAAGAACGTGAATTTGAGCTCTCAGCGCTACGAGGTTACTTCGCTCGTGACGTGCGGCACGAATGATTTCAATTGTATGGCGCTCGAATTGTTCAACCACGGTCCGGTGTCTTCGTACGTCGGGGACGTATTCGACGAATTTTACAAGTATAAATCGGGCGTGTACTCGCTGTCAAAGGACGTCGCCGCGCGAGGGGAAAACCACGGCGGGCACGTCATGGAGGTTATCGGCTGGGGAACGACGGAGAGCGGCACGCGGTATTGGAAAGTGTACAACTCGTGGTTGAATTGGGGTGATCAAGGGTACGGAAAAATCGCGGTCGGCGAATTAAGCATTGGCGAATCCATCGAAGCGGTGAGGATGTCCACGACGTCGGGCGCGGCGGCGACGACGAGCGAAACGCGGAGTAGTTAGCAGCATGTAACACTACTAGTACAGTAAAAGAATGACACTACGTAATGGTAGGCGCGCCACGAAACCAATTAAACCAAGAAGACGGTGTCCTTCAACTTTTGGACCTTGACGGAGAAGTTTTCCGCGTTGTTCAGTCGTTCCATCAAGACGTGGCCCATGCACGCGCTCGGCGTGAAGCAACCACCGCTTCCCTCTTTCGCGAAATCCAAACGCGCGCGCTCTTCGGGAATGGCCAGGCAAAGCGCGGCTTCGCACGCGAGCGCCGCGGTGCCTTTATAACCCGGATCAGCCTTGATGAACTCGAACTCGCAGCAATACGAATCGACCGCCTCGCCCTTTGCGTCTCTACCGTTCGCCACGACGTAGACGTGCGAAAATCCGTTCTCGCGCGTATCTTCGCTCGGACCTTCGCCTTGTTTCGGGAGTATCGTCTTTCGCATGAGCCAGCGCAGCGGAGGCACGACGAACGCCGCGCCGAACGCGCCCAACGTCAACGTGCCGAGAATCGCGTTCTTTTTCGACGCGCACAAATCGGATTCGTCGTACCTAAAGTTCTTCCCATAGCGCTCCGGATTCAGCGCGTACGACCGCGCGACGACTTTCGCGTTTATCCCCGCCATGATGCTCGGCATCGTCCATCGCTTCGTGTCCTCGTCGAACGCCCACGTCCCCTGCGGCGACGGCCATCGCTTCGCCGCTTCGACGTCCGGTTTATCCGCCCACCCCCCCGCGCACTTCGCGAAGAAATGCGGATCCCCCATCCCGCGCGTCTCGCTCTTCGGCTTCGCCACGACGTTCGCCGCGCTCGCGATCGTCCCTCCCGACACGCCTCCCCTCGATCGTCCCGCGTGTCCTCTCGCGACGTCGATCTCCGCCGCGCCGCCGCGCTTCATCGTCGCCTCGCTCGCCAACGCCGTTCCCAGATCCCACGGCACGCTATCGTACCCCACGCACGACACCAGCGCGCACCCCGTCGCCTTCGCCCTCTCGTGACACGTCTCCACCACGTCCCTGACGAACTGCGGCTCCCCCGTGATGTCGCAGTAATCCGTCCCCGCGTCCGCGCAGCTCGCCGCGAGCGCTCGCGCCGCGTCCCCGTCGTACGGCCCCGCGAACGTCAGCACCGTCCGCGCGCGCCGCACCATCGCCTCGCGACTCGCCGCGTCGCGCGCGACGACGGTCGGGAACGTCACCCCGCGCGCATCGCGCGTCGCGTCCGCGCGCGCGCGTATTTTCGCCGCGTCGCGTCCCGCGATGGCGATCGACAGGTGCGGGTACGCTCGCGCGAGGTAATCCACCGCGAGCGCGCCCGTGAACCCGTTGGCGCCGTAGACGATCAGGTCGAACTCGCGCGTCGCGCGCGCCGCGACCGTCGCCATGGCACGCGGTTGGTGAGCGCGTCGTCGCGCGTCGATGAGTGACGACAACAGACGAACGCGCGGCGTCGCGCGACATCGCGACGCCGAAGCTCGACGCGCGATGGCGTCGAGCTTCGTGCGGCGCGGGCGCAGGTACAGGGACGCGCCCGCGTCGCGCGCGCGCGCGCCCGCGTCGAATCGCGACGGCGACGACGCGAATCGCGAGG